>Ga0129297_10000196_pt1 | contig 28586 bp, 32 predicted proteins | sample I18A1metaG_FD_94708 | JGI IMG/M metagenome (GOLD analysis project Ga0129297, IMG submission 94708) | Lake sediment bacterial and archeal communities from Gulf of Boni, Indonesia to study Microbial Dark Matter (Phase II) - ​I18A1 metaG | ecosystem: Environmental > Aquatic > Freshwater > Lake >... | reverse complement strand
TCTAGATAGTGGATTATATTTCTGCTGATCTGTCCCTCTTTGTGTAGCTTTACTGCTGTACGTTCAGCCCTTCGGATTATTGTCCGCGCCAAGTGGAGGTTCGCCGATGGAAAGGTGTTGCCTGGAATAACGAATCCCTTAACAGGAGTAACCGAATCCTTCACCTCCTCATACAACTTCTTCAATGATAAGACATCGTCATCAGTAATTCTTCTTGGAAGCGTGTGAAGGTCCGTTAACAAAGTGGCACATTCTGCGCCTACTATGAATAGTTCTTTCTGTATTTTGTAAATTATGTTCAAGATCTTTCTGTTTTTGGATGTGGTCCTAGCTAAGCCCAAAGCCGAGTTGGCTTCATCGATATCCCCGCACAGTTCTATTCTGATGTTATCCTTTATCACTCTTCTTGCGCCAACAAGATCTGTCCATATATCTTCCTCGTCGATCTCGTCCATACACTCTCACCATAAATCGATATTTTATATAGAGAAAACCTGTTTGTTCCTGTTCCATATTATTCCTTACTTAGTTTTACCTTTAAAAATCACCTATGCAAAATTAGTGAAATCCTCAACAGACTTTTCAAGGTTTCCCCATTTTCTCCTCTTTAGCTCTATCAGTACCCTACTCTTGTCTGCGATTCCCATCCTAATGGCTATGAGATAGTTTTGTTTACGGGTTGTCTCGCTATGTTTATGGCTGAATATATGCTGAATATGGATATAGCCCCTGTCACGATGAGAATTAATCCTGTAATTGGCAATAGAGAGGCTTGAGACACTTTGGCTTCTGGAATTAAGAACATAAATGTGATGGTAATGCCTAGCGGTATCCCTATCACTCCACTAACCAATACTAGGAGGAGAGACTCTGAGAAGATTATTTTCATTATGATACGGGGCTTGGCACCCAGAGCTCTCATGATGCCTAAATCTCTTTGTCGGCTCATGAGGGATAGAATCATATACCCAAAAAGGCAGAATGCCGCATTTAAGAGAGAGGAGAAAGATAAGGTTAACGCCGTTGACCATGCGTAGTCGAGGAACATGATGTGCTTATTTAAGACCTCATTCAAATCTAGCATTACTAGATTGGTTCTCTTAATCTCGGCTTCTATTCTACCTAAGGTCTCAGGGCGGTTGGATGGATCGATTTGCAGAAGTAATAGATTATAGCCGCTATTTCCGTTAAGGGAGGAGAGCGTTGAGAAAGGTACATAGATGACTGCTCCGTTATTTATCGGATCTATGCAAACACCAGCTATGTTGAACTCTTTATCGAGCATCTTGAAGACCTGCTCCAGAGGGATATCGAAGGTCTTTAACACCACCGAATCTCCGATGATAACACTGTTTGAGTCCGTCTCTTCGATTTTTCTACCGAGGAGGACAATCCAGTCATTCACAACCTGATCTGGGTTTACACCTATGGCGACAACTTCGCAACTACGGTGATCGCCGATTGTAACGTATTGTTTAGGGCTTTCCGGATCTGGGACGACTCTAGGATACTCGTATATTGTTGTCTCTAAGATTAAGCGAGGGTCGATCTTGAGGATTCCGTGGATTCGGGTTAGACTGGACATAAATGAGTCGGGTACTATGTACTTCTGGTCGAGGTAGTTAATCGTCCTCGCCTGTTTCGGTTCGAAGAACCTCGACAGGAGGTTTATGTATTGTTCAGCCATCTCAGCCTCGGCGATGAGGATGACATTCCTCCCAACGGCGCTCTCAATGTATTTTTGGGTGGTTTCCTTTGCTACGATTCCTCCACAAATTGATAGCGTCATTAAAGTTAAAATTATGGAGAGACAAGCTACAACCTGAACTGTTTGAGAACGCCTCCTCAAGAGGCTTCTGAGAGACATCTTAACCGTGAATCCAAGCTTTGACGGAATCCACAATCCTGATCTATATGTGGTTTTGAGAGGAAAGATCTGAGACAACGCGTCGACTGGCTTTATCCGTATCGTTTTAATGAGTTGCCTCATCCCAAGAATTAGGGAGAGAGAAGCGAACAAAAAGAAGATTAACACGAGCATCCAAGGGTTTATTGGCCTCGGCTGAGTGTGAAAACCAACCGTATTTAAAAGCCATACCGAGAAGGAATTTGCGGCTACTCCAAAGACTGTTCCGATGACACAACCGGCAAGAATGATTAATGAAAGCTCGGTTGCAAAGTAGGCAAAGACCATATCGGTAAGGCATCCGACAGCCTTCATTACTCCAATGTCTCGTATACGCTCGGAGATCGTGATAGAAATTAAAAAAGATGTAACAAGAACACCCGCTAAAGAGTTCAAAATCACTACCACGAGAGTGAATCTAGACAGAATTATTGATAGTCCTTGAGTTAGTTTGCCGCTTGTGGCTAAAGAAAGCTCTGCACCGAGATTTTCGCCGAATACAATGAAGAAGGTAGTCATGGCGACACAGATAGCTAGGTTCAAGATAGTTAGAACGGTTCTAAGTTTCCTCCTCATCAGATCCTTAAGTGGAAAATCATCCATAACCATCGGAGACTATCCTTCCATCCCTCAGATTTAAAATCCTGTCAGATAAGCGTATTATGCGCTTATCATGTGTTGCAACGAGCACAGTTTTCTCGCCTCTTAAACCCTCTAAAATGCGAATGATCTTAAGACCTGTCTTTAGATCCAAGTTCGCGGTCGGTTCATCAGCGAGGATGAGTGGAGGATTGTTGGCCAGAGCCCTAGCGAAGGCCACACGCTGCAACTCACCTCCGCTGAGTTGGCCTGGGAAGTGAGCAGATCGATCCGTCAAGCCGACCAGTTCAAGCAATTCCCTTGAACGTTTCCTGATCCGCTTATCGGGCCAACCAGCGAGTTGCATAGGAAACATTATGTTCTCCAGAACTGTAAGTGTTGATATCAGGTTGTATAGTTGGAAAACATACCCAACATAGGTGCAGCGGAAGGTCGCTAGAAAATCCTCATCATATTTTGCGAGGTCGTGTCTAAAGACTGTGATTTTACCATCAGTCGGCTTATCAAGCCCTCCGATGATGTTCAGCAAGGTTGTTTTTCCCGCTCCGGAAGGACCACAAATCGATACAAACTCGCCTTCTTCAATCTCAAGGTCTAAGCCTCCAAGAGCCTCAAACATCGATCCATCCATCCTATATTCTTTACGGAGGGATGATGCGAGCACAACTAGGTCCGCTTTCATATCGCGGGTCGTTTCGCTCACCATACCGTTACAACTCTAACTGACAAATCCGAGACACTGCTTCACTGTCGTTGCTTTTTCTTCGTTCAGAAGATACTTCACTTTCATTCCTTCCTTCACAGCGTCGATGAGCCCTATTCTCCTTAAGCGATTTATCTGCCAAGTTAAGGCCTGGGAAGATATGTCAAGCTTAGAAGCCAAGTCCTTACGAAAAATTGAACCCCTCTCTGATACGATAGCTAATATTCTTCCCGCTGTCTCCTGTCTTAGGAGACAAATAAGCTTCATCTCGTTCTCTCCGAACCTCTTAGTTTCAAAATATCTTCTATATCGTTTGTCACGGCGGACGGAAACTAAACCAGCTTTTGTGAGGAGCCCCAGATGATACTGCACCACCCCTATAGGTAAGCCTAGGTTATCGCATATGCCTCTAAAATGGGTTCCCGGGTTGTTCTTAACGAAGTTGTAAATTTCCATCCGTGTTGACTGGTTGAGAAGGCGTGAGTCTTCGTGGAAGCCCACCCCAAACATTAGAGGCGTGGAGAGTATCAGTGGTTGAGTATCATTAAGACTTGGAGCAGGTGGCGAGCGAACCATGCTGGCTTGCGAGTATGTTATAGCAAGTAATGAAAAAGCAAAGACTATCACCAGCACGGATATGGACAGGATTTCATTGCGCTTCAAACAGCATCACCATTATGAGGTTTACTTTGAACTATTTATCACTATTTGTAGATGAATGTACTAATGTAAACTAGTGTACCAGAAGACTTTTCCGAATGCAAACTATTCTAATTTAGAGACTATTGAGGTCCTACTAGATGGAAAAAGATGAAAGGAAGAGGAGAAAAAGGAAGCTGAAACAGCTCCTAATGCTTAAGGAAGAGGAAAAGGAAAGCCAAGTGATCCTTGAACTTACCGAAGTCTTAGAAGACTTGGAAAAGAAGGGAAAACTTGTCGACATCCAGATCTGCCCAAAGTGTAAGAGCCCAAAGATTCGCAGAATGGATGCAATGACCGGCGATATGTTGGGCCATATGGCTATCACTCCAGCGCGCTATGAATGCCTCGACTGTGGATGGAGGGGACGCCTCGTCTTGAAGGCATCTAATAGACCCTTTAGTTCAAGGGAAGTCGCCCTAGTAGCCGAGGCTTTCGGTGTAACGAAGTGACATAGAGATGCATGGGACACTACGTGGCACATATATCTCGAATCGATAGGTGTTAACATATGTTCAAAGCCGCTTTTAAGACGGTCAAAGAGAACCTTAGATCGCAAAAATTATTGAAGTGTCTATTGCTTTTCCTTCTAGCGGTTTTATTATGGCATATTTACAGATTTTTGGTGGAAATCTCTGTCTTTTTCCCCGATCTCAAATGGGGAGCACCTTTGGGCTACATCTTCTACCTTGGATTCTACATTCTCATGTTTGCTACACTGGCTTTATTTGTAAAGGTGATCGATCAGTCATCGCTATACGAGATAGGTCTAAGGAAAGCCACAAGATGGCGTGCTTATGTAGTTCTTGGAATTTTCTTCGCATTCTTAGCGAGATCTCTAGAGATTCTCTCAATTTCGATCGGCGCAGGAACCCCTACGTTTCTTGGGTATCCTTCACTTCCAATAATAATATTTTTTGTTATAGATACATTAATTGTGGGTTTAGCTGAGGAAGGCACATTTCGGGGCTACATTCAGAAGCATCTGACTCATGTCTATGGCTTTATACCAGCGTTACTTGTTTCTTCAGTTCTCTTCAAGGTTTACCATGTAAACTTCTTTGAAGCAACATTTTCTGATCTAGCATTAACAATTTTAGTTATAGTTCCTAGTTTTGGAATGTTTGCCGGTTACTTCTATTACAGGACTGGAGAGAATCTTTTGGGCCCTATTGTGCTTCACATGTTCTATGACCTATTCGGAACGATTATCCCGCTTGGAGTGGAGACGAGCAATCTGCCCGCTGGATCAGTTTCCATCCTAAAGATAATTCAGTGGTTGATGCTGATGTTTACTCTTAAAATATTGGCAGATAAAAAAGTTATAACGTGAAGATCTCTTAGGAAAGTGCTGGACGAAATGAAGGCCTTAAAATTGGTCAAACAAAACTTCCGAGGATACATTCTGCTAAACGTCATGTTCTACGGTTTGGTTGCGGTGTCGATGGTTTACGTATTCATTTTCCCCGACATTCAAGAGGATCTCATGGAAAGCGTCAGAACAGAGTTTCTGGAGTTGTTCCCCTTTGTGGTTGAGGCTTATATGAGCGCTAACTTTCCCTTGGCCGCAGGGCTAACCTTTTCCCTTAACCTCATTTTAGGCTCCCTTGTCTACATCACACTTCTCTCTTTAATCATACCCTTCGGCGGAATTGTGATGGGATGTGTAAGAGCCGTGGGATGGGGTCTTCTTCTAGCTCCCACCTCTCCCGAACTGGCTTGGACTATGGTTCCGCATTCCCTAACTCTAATCCTAGAGGGGCAAGGCTATATTTTAGCTATGTTCGCAACCTACATTCACTGGAAGGGTGTGATCCGGCCAAAGAGCATAGGGGAAGAGAGACGCTTGAAGGCATACTTCACTGGGATAAAGAAGACCGCCAATATTTACGTACTCGTCGCTATAGTTCTCGCCATCGCAGCTATTTACGAAGCCTTTGAAGTCATATACATCGTAGGAAGGTTTAGGTAATCGGCGCTATATTACTTGAAACTCATAAGCCCTAGTCCTAAGTAGCCGATGTTGTTCTCTATGTTCTTTGCCGGGCCTTGCCGTCATTGTGCCTCAAACTTTTGATAGCCTGAACTGTCACATTCTGTGGTCTCGTCTCGTAACTGCAGATTCGATGGCAAATTCTTTTAGGTTGGTGTGGAGCACAGATTTATTGGAGGTTCTAGTTATGACTTGTTACACGTTCGGTGTTGTCTTACCTTCAGCTGTAGCAACTTATCCCGAGGTTCGAGATGTAGCTTTAGAATGTGAGCGCTTTGGTTACGACTCTGTTTGGCTGAACGATCACATGTATGAGGGATGGCTGCCTCCTGAGAAGCATGCGCATCCATACCTCGATTGCTGGACATTACTCCCCGCCTTGGCTGTGAGCACGAAGTCGATTCGTCTCGGGACTATGGTGACATCGAACACGTTCCGACATCCAGCCTTACTTGCAAAGATGTCAATAACCCTTGACATAATCAGCGAAGGTCGGCTTGATTTTGGAATCGGCGCAGGAGATCTTCCGATCGAACACGAAACCTATGGCATAGAATATCCGCCTGACAGTGAACGCATCTCTAGGCTCCACGAAGCGCTTCACGTCATACTTAGCATGTGGACAGAAGAGAAAACTCGGTTCAAGGGCAATTTTTACGAAATTAAAGAGCCACCTTGCTGGCCTAAACCCGTTCAGAAACCACATCCACCCATCTGGATTGGTTCAATCTCAGGGAAGAGACGTATCGTTAGGCTTGCCGCCGAGTTCGCGGATAACTTCAACGTGCTTAGCGGATCGCCCGAGTCCTATCGTGAAAAGATGGAAACCCTCGGCAATTTCTGTAGGGAGATAGGGCGCGATTCGAGGAATATAAGAAGAAGCTGGCATGGGTTCGTCAACATCACGGAGGACAAACAGTCAATAGAGGATACGATTAGCAACCTAAAAGCAATGGCAGAGGCAGGTGTCCAAGACTTTGTCTTAGGCTTCCAAGACCGTAGAGACGTCACCGCCCTAAAGGTCTTCGCAGAGAACGTGCTTCCCGTCTTTCGATGATTGTAGCATATGACGATAAGATTGGGCTTGCGTTGGATCGGAGTTTTCGATCTGAAGGGCGGAAAGGATTCAGCTGAGGAGAGGATGAAAGAGGTCCTGGATGTTCCCAGTAATTACAGGATGATATCGGTTCTGCCAATAGGAATGCCGAAATATATTCCAGAAAAGAGTAGAAAGGAACTTTCACAGCTAGTCTACCATGAAAAATTCAAGGCGTAAAGGCTATCACTTGGAGTATAGGCGTCCATCCAAGTAGATTAACCGAATAAGATTTGATTAAAGTAATACAAGTAGGAATGACAAAGAAGAAAAACTTAAGATAGATCGATAGTTTAAAAGGAAATATAGAGGCGTGAAAGTGAGATTCAAGATTAAGCAAAAAGATGCTCTTATCATTGTAGATGTTCAAAGAGACTTCTGTCCAGGAGGAGCTCTTCCAGTTCCAGAAGGGGACGCTGTAGTTCCCGTGTTGAATGAATATATAAAGATTTTTAATAAAATAGGATCGCTAATTTATGCTACTAGAGATTGGCACCCTCCTAACCATGCGTCCTTTAAGGAAAGAGGAGGAAAATGGCCAGCCCACTGCGTGCAGAATACTCAGGGCGCAGAGTTTCATCTCGGTTTAAATCTGCCAGTAGAGACCGCCACAATTTCAAAAGCGACTGATCCTAACAAGGAAGCGTACTCTGGTTTTGAGGACACAAACCTGAAGGAAGAATTGGAGAATAAAGGAGTGACTAGAGTTTTTGTAGGCGGGCTTGCAACAGACTACTGCGTCAAAAATACAGTTTTGGACGCTGTTAAACTAGGATTTAAAACCGTGTTACTGGAGGATGCTGTGCGGGGGGTCGATTTGAAGCTTGGCGACAGTGAAAAAGCCGTAAAGGAGATGATGAATGCTGGGGCTAGAAAGGCTACTTTACAAGATTTTAATCGTTAAATGAGATTCTGAAGTAGACGCTTTGAATAGTTAAATAGGTTGTTCACGTCCCCTAGGTCTACAATGCCCTTTCGTATGATGCTCTTCTCAGTCAGGATTAGATCTTTTATAAAGAAATAATCATCTGATGTTAAAAGTTGACCTAACGTTATCGCTTTATTTAGCCGCCTCATATTTGCGCTTGCAGCGAGATATCCAAAGCCCAAATGATAATCCCTCAAGCATCCTATGAGGACGTTATCCCTTACATTACCGAGCTCAAGATTGTGACTAAATGAAGAATTAAACAAAAGATCTCTAAGGCGATCGTTTGCACTGTTGACCATCTTTAAGCCCATTCTCTTATTGAACCCTACTGATTTCAAATTTGGAAGCCCTCTGAAAATTCTCCTCTTTCCCTCGAAGAAAGAGTCTTCATCGCCGAATATGAATTCTGAATCATCTAGAATGCTTGCGATAAGGTAGTCATAATTCCTCACTCTCTCTTCAAAATCATCTGAGGTGAAGATGTTGATGTGGATTTTCTTGCCAACTTTATAGCCCAATTTCATTAGGATATTAGATATTGCTGATTTGTCAGCCTCATCTTCACACACAATAAAGACATCTATATCGCTGAGGGGATCATAGTTTCCTCTACTAAAAGAACCGAAGATGGATGCAAACTTTGTTTTTGTAACGTTTTTTCTCAAAGCCTCTTTGAGAGATGATCCCTCTGGAGAGTTCATAAAAAGAATAATGGGCATCAAACAGATTTATATTTTACCTTCGCCCTTTTTCACGCTCATTTTACCTTATAACTCAATATGTAAACCGCAGCTCCTATCCAGTCCTGTTTCTCTTTCAGCTTTTCATTTTCGCTATTTTTGATTGGATGCTGCCATAAAATTTATTAGTTGCGCGCCGTCTTTACTTTACTTGGGTAAAGTATGCTGAAGCTGGATGTGCTGTCAAAGGACGGAGCAATTGACGTTCTATATCGGCTCTGCTTAGGGGAGACTAGGTTTAGAGGGTTAAGCGAAGTTGTTACTAATACGAGGACGCTGAGTAGGAGGCTAACGGAGCTTCTTGCAGTGAGTTTGATTCAGAAGGAAGAATCGAACTACAAAATTACAAGTGAAGGCTTTGATGCCGCCATTGAAATAACCGAGTTTGAAGGGAAAGCTGAGAAAAGGCACGTTAATTACGAAGAGCTCGTCAAGATTCGATATGGATGGATGAGAGTCTCTTTGATGCGTCTCATCGAACTTTTTCATAAAGAGTTTGGCAACGAGCTTGTCGCTACTGTAGTTTATGGTTCTGCGGTTAAAGGCTCCTTTCAACTGGGCAGAAGCGATGTAGACTTGCTTTACATTCTTGAAGACGGCTCAAAGAATGTTTGGCAACGTGAAGGAAGAATTTTCAAAGATTTTCAATCCACTTGGGAGTACAGAGCTTGTGACTATTGGCTTAAAACGCTGGGAACTTACGGGTATCCAGAGATGACCACGGCGTGGCTGCAGAAGAGTTACGCCAATAAGTTTCAACCAGTGTATCTCGATATGCTTTCTCACAGAGCGGTTCTCTACGACACAGAAGAGTTCTTTCATAAACTGATGAAGAAGTTAGAAGATGCACTTAAGGCTCTAGGGACCATTCGGATTGAACGCCCAGACGGAACATACTCATGGTTTCTAAAACCCGACATCGCCCCCGGTGAACTGATAGAAATAAGCCTGGGATAGAAATATGGCTGTAAACAAAGAAAGAGCTGAAAAGGCAATCAAGGCTGCTGAGCGAGAGTTCAAGAATGCTGTAAGATGCTTAGAGGATAAGGACTACGTTGGATCATTAAAGTACCTTCAAGAATGCATGGAATATGCGGTAAAGGGGGTTTTAATGGCCTATGGAGTAGATTATCCCAAATTCCATGGAATAGGTCGCTTCCTATACGAAATAGAGGATAAGTATCCTCAGTGGTTTGTTGAACAAATCCAAGCCATAGCTGAAGTCACAGATAACTTAGCCAGAAATAGACCGAAATTCAGATATCCCTATGATTATCCACCGGAACAATATGAAACAACGGCAGATGAAATCCTTCCCAAGGTGAAGAAAGCTCTAGAAAACTGCTGCAAGCTTATCAAACAACTCTTCGGCTAGATCAGGAACTAAGTCTCTTTATTCGCTAACCTTTATTTTGTTTTTATGTCTCAAAAAGGTGACGAATAAGATCCTCGTATCTCGTAAAGTCTGGTATCATCAAATCTGCGCTAGCGGCGGTTAACCTTTTTCGTTTGCGCGGGTTTAACCCACATCTCTTCACTTCATCTGATGCAACACCAAGAGCTATTGCATCTCTGGATTTGGCGTTTCTGATCTCGACTGGTCCGTCCCCGACAACGAGGAGCTCATCCCCGCGAAGGTTTTTTTCATCCAGTATTCTCTGAATAATCCTTTCTTTGTCATGAGCCTCCGTGTGGTCTAATGCCCCGTATATCCCACCATCAAAGTACTGGGTAATTTTTAGGGCCTCAGCCTCTTTCAAGACGTATTCATGATCAGTGCCGCTGGCTAAGTACATCACCACATCACGTCGGTGGAGATCCCGTAGGAAGTTTCTAGATCCCGTAATCACTAAGTCGTCGGAATTCAACTCGCCGCTCATCAATTTTATGAGCCTTTCCTCAACGCGCACAAGCAGTCGATCGTTGTATATGTGTTTATATTCGTAAGGGCTTTTTGGATGCTTGGCTATGCCGTATCGGCGAACTGCTTCGGCTAACCATCGCATCTGCTTTATGGTTAACATTCCGGTTGAGTAGTCCACGTACTCCCGAACTTCTTTTTCGATCTTGGGTGTTGGAGGTTTGCCATCGCATATCATCTCGATCATTAAAGGTATCATGACATTTTCCCATCCCTGCCGGATTACAGAAATTGTGCCGTCAAAGTCGATCAGCGCGTACTTGATGTGGCCGAGTCTAGATTGTACGTTCGGATTCAGAACCTCGATCCAGGAGCTCATGGCCACTCCTCTAACGTGAACGCTTAATCAAACTTTCTCAGATATCTCATGTTATTGCTTTTTCTATGATTTTTGGTGGTTTATAGACTGTTGTCACTTCGAATTTCACGTAGTTTTGCTTTAGAATCTGAATTGTTTCCTCCAAGTTTTCCATCGGAATCATGAAGCATCCGTCGCCGAGTTTTCTTCCTCCTCTTTGGTAAACTATTCCTTTCCTGGTTTGTTTTCCGAATAGTCGATAGATCATTCTCATTTTCTCATTTTGAGTTATGCCTTTAAGTTCGTAGGTTACTATCGCCATAGGTTTTAGTTTTTGGAGGAAAGCTGGAGCCTGTAACGGATACTTCAGGTACAGAATCACTCCATGCTTTAGTATGCTTTGTAGGAATGTTGGCTCAGTTTTTCCCCATAGCTCTTTTATGCTTCTTGTAAGGACTTGAGTGAATAGTCCTAGTTTACCAGTGTTTTCGTATAGTTTTCTGCGGTTTCTCCACATGACTTCGTCGTCTTCAAAGACTATGAGTAGGTCGTAGTCTGAATGCTCGTTATAGTTTCCCTTTGCTCTGCTTCCGAAGAGTATTATGGCTACCACTCCTTCAACCTTCGTTATGGCGTTCACGAGTCTACATAAATTTGAGTCCTGTTCTATTTTCGATTCCATTCATTATTCTCTCCATAGCTTCTATTGCCTCTCTTGCTCTTTTGCCGTTTAGGCCGTCGTAGCCTAGGTCTCCGTAGACGCCCCAAACCACATCCAGCTCTGCCGCGACTTCTGGGAAGTTTTGTTTTGCCCACCTTGTTCTTTCAGCATGTGCTGTTTTTGGATTTATGTGGAAGTGTATTTCATGCATAGATGCTGCCGCCTCTATTGATTGCTCCACCGCCTTTACAGTCAGGTCGCCTACTACAGTGTATCTGCTTTTTCTGTACTCGTCCAAGGCTGCTTCTCTCTTTTCTCTAGCTATCCTTGAGTGGTGAGCTTGATCTCCCATTCCCGCACCTCCCTCATTGTTATAAGAATTTTTCTTATTATAAGCATTTCGACTTTGACCCAGGAAACTGAAAATATATTCATCTACGAGATGGAACACCTTTTCAAACTTTCAAGATTCAAGCCGGGGAAGTTTTTTAAGAATCTTGATCCAGGAGATCATGGCCACTCCTCTAGCGTGGATGCTTCATCAAACTTCTTCAGAATCTCCTCCGGCGACGCGGTTCCAGTAGTATTCAGCTTCTTAACAACCACACCAGCAGCCAGGTTGGCAACAATGCCTGCTTCTACGGGGTTGGAGCCTCCAGCTAGGTTTGCCCCTATTGCAGATATGAATGTGTCTCCGCATCCTGTAGGGTCTATGGGCGGTTTTGTTGGCGCAGCTGGAAGATGGTGCTGATCTGATTCTGTTATTAGGAGCGCCCCCTTCTCGCTTAAGGTGATGTAGATTGGGCGTTTAGCACGCTTCTGAAGTTCTACGCCTATTCTCTTCAATTCGTCCAACTCTACTTCTTGCGGATTCTTTGAGGGGCATATGGCCTTCACGGCTTCCACACGGTTAGGCTTTAACACCATATTTCTAAACAGACCTATTCTAACTCGAGAATCGGCTACAAAGATTTTTTCAGGATATTCCTCTGTGAGTTGAATAAGGCTTTCTCGGACGCTATCCGTTAGAATCCCGTTCTGAATCATCTGGTCCTCAATGATTACCGCATCAACATTAGGGACAACAAATCGAGCATTTCTAATGAGATGGTCTTCCAACTTCTCTGATAAGGGATTATAATTTATGAAGTCAAGCCTCGAGTCCTCTTGCTGAGAATCCCATCCGCAAAGGATGGGCTTAATGTATGTTGAAGTCACCCTTTCCGGAGATATAATCATGTGATCGAGTCGAATCTCGTTCTTCCTTAGTTCTTCCCGTAAAATCTGTCCTCGCCAATCCTCCCCGATAACAGTAACCGCGAAGACTTCTTTGACGCCTAAGGCTTTAATGTTGCAACAGATGTTTCCAGACGCGCCTGGTGAGTAGGTTTCCCTAGTTACTGGGCGTGTATAATGCGGCGTCTCGCGCGATAATTCTGAGCGGATCATGTCCGCGTACCAGTAGACATCTAAAGCAAAGTCTCCGATAACCATGATCCGTAAACTCTTAAAAGAGTCGAGAATCTCAAGAAGCCTAGAACGTTTCAGCCCAGTCATTCTAACCCGTCCTCTCACATAGAGAAGCTTCAAGCATCTCGCATAAGGTGTGATATATTATCGCATGCATCTCTTGTACGTGGCTTGTCTCTGTCGCCGGAGCCTTTATCGCAATATCGGATATCTCAGCAATCCTTCCGCCCTTCTCGCCAGTTAGAGCGATCACGGTTAATCCCAAGGCTTTGGCTGTTACGGCTGCGTAAAGAACGTTTTCAGCATTGCCACTCGTGCTTATACAAAAAAGAATGTCTCCTCGTTGCGCTAGAGCGTACAACTCCTGAGCGAAGGCCATGTTTCTGGTCGGATTATCATTCTCTACGGCGCTTGAGAGAGAATGGTTAGCTCCCAGCACAACGGCGCGAAGCCCCTCCTCTAAGCTTCTAGCGATGATTTCACTGTGTGGAAGCCCCTCAAACCATTTCCTTTTGTAACCTGGAATGGTTCTTTTTCGTTTGAATGACTTCAGTAGTTCTGCTGAGGTGTGGAAGGCGTCGGCGAAGCTTCCGCCGTTTCCGCAGAGGAACAATATCTTCCCTGTTTCGAAGCAGTGGTTAATAGCTCTATAGGCGCGGACTAAGTCCTTTACCGCGGAGCCTAAGTTCGGGTTTCTTTCCATAAAATCGTCGATTATCTCTTTCATGGGAGGATAACGTTGAGATATCTCTTCGATCTGTTGTTGTAGAGATGTAATTTAAGCGATTCTCTTCGGCCGTCACAATACAATAGAAGACTTAAGCTTTTCAACTATTAGATGGTGGAGATTCGGAATCGTTACAACGTGGTCTCCTGTTATATGGAACCCCTTCCCTCCCATAGAAGGTGGTCTTATGACAATGTTCTTCAAGGGCCGATAGTAGTAGTCTGGTTCATCTTGTCTCCTTGGACGATCATAATCAGTTATCGGCTTTAAGTCGAAATTTGCAGTGGTGAACTTTTCGACTTTGAAACCCAAGTTTCGAGCGATAGATAAGGCCTTGAGAAAGACTTCGGGTCCGATCACCGCTGAACCGAAGTTTAAGAAGACGCCGCCCTCTAGCTGGCTTACCGCAGCCGTGTAGGTTTTGAAATCTCTCTCGGCAGCTTCACCTAAAACAGCAAAATTACATTTAGGATGCTGATGGATGATGTCGGTGCCAAGGGCTACGTGGACAGTAAAGGGTATCCCAAGATTATACGAATAATATAGGGCGCTGTATTCCCTAAATTTGAAACGGTCATCCTCAGCGATCATTCTTCCAAGAGATTCTCCGTATCCTAGACCATCGTGGACGCCTCGCTGAACAGCCAGGTTCATCAGCAGCCCGGTCTCCTCAGCCATTCCGAAAGTTCCATCCTCTATGCTTGTCGCCACATCTTCACTGGTCTCCCCTATCAAGGCGATCTCGAAATCGTGGATGGTCACCGCTCCGTTTGAGGCTACGTGAGTTACTGCGCCCTGTTTCATGAGGTCGATTACAATGGGAGATAAGCCGCACTTTATCACGTGAGCCCCCATCATCCATATTACTGGCCGCCCATTCTTTCTAGCGTCTACTATTCTCTCAGCGACTTCACGTAAGTCTGAACTCTCAAAAGGCGGCAGAGGCATATCTGGGCTAATTAAATCTTTCAATGTAACCAAATTTTTTCTCTGAGCTATGGGGTAAGTTCCAATCTTACATCTTAGAGAAGTCTAACATGTAAGCCCACCCTTCAGCCAGATTACATTTTAATCTCTGTTGCCTCTGCTTCAATACTGTACTCTGAAATTTTATTTCCCAAGGCTCAAAAATGTGGAAATCGCACCCGAGACCGTGTGTCTGAGTTGCGAAGCTTTCTCTTACAACACTCTTGGAAGGTCTCTAAAGGTTATTGCCATTACTGCGTAGAACATGGACGAGTTAGGTGGGGAGAACGCCTTTTCCTTTGCTTACGTAGTTTATAAATTATTTAAAGCAAAAATGTTTAGGTAGATGAAGGTAAACACCATGTTGATTTCGAAGGTTTACTACTTCGGTCCTAGGATAAACCTGAGCGATGTTGTTAAAGGGCAGTGCCTCTTCGAGGTTGCGGGGCTAAATGAGTGTTTCAAAAAAGGAGACTCTGTAGCTATCAAGATTCACTGCGGCGAGTGGAACAACACAAGTTACCTACGACCAAATATTGTTGCCGGGATTGTGGAGATGGTAAAGGAGTACGGAGGTGAGCCTTTCGTTTGCGACACCACTACCTGTTACCTTGTATCCCGAGGCACAGGTCAAGACTGGATAAAGACAGCGGCACGAAACGGTTTCACGTCCCAGACACTGGGCTGCCCCTTCGTCATCGCGGATGGGGAGTTAGGATTAGACGAAGTGAAAGTTCCTGTGAACAGCGGTAACTTCCTCAAGTACGCTTACTTAGCAGAGGCAATAGCCAATGCCGACGCCCTCATCTTCCTAACCCACTTCAAAGGCCATCCCCAAGGTGTCTACGGCGGCGCCATCAAAAACTTAGGTGTAGGTTGTTCGTCCAAGCAGGGGAAGAGTATTGTTCACTTCTTCCATCATCCTAGGTGGGGGCTTCCTGCCTACGTGTTCAACCCGGAAAAATGCAAGGGTCCCGATTGTCCCGTCTACAAACTCTGCGGCGAGAATTGCCCAACCGGTTCGTTCACCCTTACATCTGAGAAGCCTTATGCTCAATGGGACCGAAACACTTGTATAGGCTGCTACGAGTGCGGCTTAAGGTCAGCTTGCGGTGTCGTTGTCCGCCCGCAGGACTCACGCATGGACGAGTTCTTCCCCGCTGTAATTAGCGATGCAGCTAAGGCTTTCATCGATTATATTGGTCGTGACCGAGTTGGCTTCATCAACTATGCCATAGACATCACTCCATGGTGCGACTGTATTAATTGGAGTGATGCGTGGATTCTCCCCAACCTCGGCGTCTATGCCTCAAAGGACATAGTAGCCGTCGACATGGCATGCCTCGATGCCTCTGACAAAGTTCAGGCGGTTCCCGGGAGCAAGCTTTACGACGAAGGGCTTCAAGGGGAACCTTGGAAGGCTGGGAACGAGAAGTTTACTTACATCAAGAAGCAGCCTCTCTCCCAGTGGATTTCCATCAACGCGGCAGTTAGGATAGGGCTTGGGTCGGCTGACTACGAGTTGATCGAAGCTACTCCAGGGCCAAGGGAACGGTATGTACAGCCTAAGTATAGAGAGCACCCGCCCGGCTACTTTACCCGTGAGGCCTTCTCTATTCATAGGCCGAGGTTCGAGCCCGAATGCTACCTTACAGAGGAAAAGGTTACTTTGGAGGAACTTTTAGGGAGACCGAAGATTAATTCGAGGCTGAGAACGAATGGTTGACCTATTAGTCGAGGCTGAGAGTCTCTGTAGGCAGACCTTAGAGATATCGGGGAGTCTAAAGAATCTGCCATCTGAAAGTAGCACTATCCTTAAGAATGTGCTTCAAAACATACTAATCCGTATCGTTGAGTCCAAGAAAAAGATCATGGTTCGCTCCCCACAGGGCCGAGGTCTATCCACTGAAGTCCTGAACAACGCTTCCAAACTATATGAACTCATCGCTAACCTCCTTAAGAGTAGAGTGGATGATAAAACTGTGGAGGAAATCTCCAACAAGCTGAGGCTCCTCGAAGAGAGCGTTGAGAAACTCGAAATTTACTGGAAGAGCTTCGAGTATGTTACCACCTAGGAAGTCAACTGAATGGCATTACAGCCCCCAGAATAAGGAGATAAGATAGGCGTGAAGATCCTAGTTACTGGGGGAGCGGGAAAACTCGGCGCCATGGTTGTCGAGTCTCTGGTAAAGAGAGGGCATCGTGTGAACGTCTTTGATCTGCCTCAAGTAAACTTCAGTCGGGTAAGCAATCTCCCTGGAGTCCAACTGTTCAAGGGAGACATCACCAACCTAGAACAATTAAAGGCTACATGCGAAGATGTTGATGTAGCGCTACACCTGGCCGCAATTCTGCCGCCACAAACCGAGACAAACATTAAGAAGACAATGCTAGTGAACACGATCGGAACAGCAAACGTGGTCAAAGCCCTAGAATTGACCTCCTCTGCTCCTCTTGTCTTCTCTTCCTCAGTCTGCGTTTACGGCCGAACCTATAGAGAGAAACCACCCATCATTACGAGCCATCCCTTAGTACCCACTGACAACTACTCCAAGAGCAAGATCATAGCAGAAGAGACCATGCGAAGTAGTAGACTTAAGTACACGATTCTCCGCATCTCGGGCGTCTACGCTGCAGAACCTTTCGAGTTTCCGTCTCCAGTTCAGTTTAGGGCAGAGCAGAGGGTTGAGTTTATAGACAGAGATGATGCTGCAGCCGCTCTCGTAGCGTCCGTTGAAGGCGGGGCTGAGTGGAAAACTCTGAACATCGCGGGTGGAGAAAGTTGGAGGATGACCGGGGAACGTTTTGTCGCCGAAGTCTTTATAGCCTTTGGTGTTCAAGGTGAAGTGAATTATCCTTCGGATTATGGATACTTCGATTGGTACGACACAGAGGACTCTCAGCAACTTCTTGGTTATCAGATGACGCCCTTTGCCCTCTTTAAGAAGAAGCTTGCGAAGGTTTTTGAAACGTGATGGGCTTTCTGGGTTATTATATGGTTTTGAGCCTACACCTTAGCCGTATTGCATCTTTATTTCTTTCCTTAACATTGTGCTCTAAGAGTTTTTATCTCCTAAGGGGAATTAGAACGAAGATGCTTGTTCCTTTTCATATCGTACTCCGTCTTGGGCAGATACTTATCCCATTCCATAGGTCTGTTTGTCAGACCTTGCTCGGCTTTTCGTCAAATCTGATCTCTGCCTTCGTATTTGAACTGGAGGATTCGTACCCTAGTAATGAGGTCAATGGAATCCTCGGCTTCATACCAGATGTAACATCCCCTGAGATTAAGCCAGAGTAAAATATTTCCACTGGCCAAGACAAGTTTTAAATATTTAATATTTTACATATTACTCTTCAAAAATATGCAATATTTAATATTAGAAGGAAGTGGAATGTCTGCTACATCCGAAAGTGAAGGGATTCGAACTATAGAGGAGATAAATGATAAGATAAAACGTGGCGACGCTGTGATTCTAACAGCCGACGAAATGATTAAATTAGCTGAAAGCAGCGGCATTGATGTTGCAGCTAAAGAGGTAGACGTAGTCACTTCTGGAACTTTCGGCGCCATGTGCAGCTCCGGCGTCTTCTTAAACTTCGGTCACGCAGACCCACCTATCAAGATGACGAAGTGCTGGTTGAACGATGTCCCAGTCTATAAAGGACTTGCTGCTGTGGATGGTTATTTAGGCGTCACCGCGTTGAGCGAGACGAAGGGATTTGAGTACGGCGGTGGACACGTGATAGAAGACCTAGTCTCGGGGAAGGAGATCGAACTGCGGGCTGAATCTTATGGGACGGATTGTTACCCAAGAAGGCACATCGAGACGACAATTACAATTGACGACTTGAATCAAGCGATGCTTGTAAATCCGAGGAACTGCTACCAGATTTACGATGCGGCTACCAACAGCACAGATAGAGTCCTTTACACCTATATGGGAACGCTTCTGCCCAACTACGGAAACGTAACATTCTCAGGAGCAGGTCAGCTTAACCCGTTATGTAAGGACAAAAACTACGAGACTATTGGAATCGGAACGAGGATATTCCTCGGAGGCGGAATCGGCTACATAATAGGAGAGGGAACTCAACACAGCCCCCAGAGCAGCTTTGGAACACTGATGGTTCGAGGCGACCTGAAAAAGATGAACAGCAGATATCTAAGAGGGGCTTCATTTTATCGATATGGAGTAACCCTATACGTCGGTGTCGGCATTCCTATATCTATAGTTAATAAAAGAGTTGCGGCTACCGCATCTTTAAGAGATGAAGATGTTCTCGTTAACATTCGCGATTACGGTGTACCAGTTAGGCCTGACAGGAGGCCTGTCGTCAAACGCGTATCTTACGCAGAGTTGAGGTCTGGGAAAGTTGTGATCAATGAGAAGGAGGTTCCTTCATCTTCTCTATCAAGCTACAAAATGGCCCAAGAGATCGCTGAAGTCCTTAAGAAGTTGATGATGCAGAGAACGTTCTTTCTAACCAAGTCCGTAGAGCCTCTTCCAAAGTATAGGGAATTCAAGCCTTTAAGTGTGAGGAGGAGAGAATTGATGGTTCTCGACGTTATGAAAAGGGAGGTATTTACGGCAAGTCCGAGTGACGATGTACAGGTTGCTGCTAAAAAGCTTATCGAGAAAAGAATCGATCACTTGCCAATAGTAGATGAAGAGCACAAGTTGATAGGGATAGTTACCTCATGGGATCTAGCTAAGGCTGTAGCTCAAGAGAAGAGATGGCTAAATGAGATAATGACTAGGAGGGTAATCACAGCTAAAGTAGACGAATCGATAGATGTGGTTGTGAGGAGAATGACTCAGCATAACATATCAGGTGTTCCCGTGGTCGATGAAATGAATCATGTCATTGGGATCCTAACAACGGATGACATATCTAGAAAATTAGTTGGAGGAATAACGAAGTGAGGTTGAGACTCATCTATTCAACCGATGTTGTTGAAAAACCGATCTTAGCCGAAATCATATTGAAAACAGGCATCCCGATAAATATCCTCGAGGCGAAAGTGAACGCCCAGAAAGGCGAATTGGTTGTATCAGTCCCAATAAGTGGAAAGCAACTTGAAGATATAATTCAGATGTTTGAGAAAGCGGGCGTAAAGACGAATATACTTACCAAAACTCTTCAGATAGACATGGATAGATGCATATCTTGTGGTGCATGTATCTCTCCCTGCCCGACGAGAGCCTTGAGGTTTAAACCCGATTGGACGATCGAATTTGACGAAGAGAGGTGTGTAGCCTGCAGGGTTTGCGTAAACGCGTGTCCGGTTAAAGTCGTCACAGTACTTGAAGCTTAAACTTGGGGAAATGTGCAGTTGAAGAGTGCCCTCTATGAGTACGGCGTAACAATCGGAGAATCTCAGATACACATAAAATGCGATAGTAAAGAGGCTATACTTCAATCTGTTAAAGATGTGAAACGCCACAGGGAAGAACTGCTAAAATACATCAGAAGACACCCGGACTTCCAGTATGCATTGAAACCAGTGAAAGTAACGAAACATGCTCCAAGAATCGTTAAAAAAATGACGAAAGCCTCTAGAATCGCCGATGTGGGTCCGATGGCTTCGGTCGCTGGCGCCCTTGCAGATCTCGGGCTGGAATCTATGCTTAAATGTGGTGCTAGAGTAGCGGTTATAGAGAACGGGGGAGAAATAGCTGCTTTCACGGAACAGCCGATCTATGTAACGATAGTGTCAAGTTGCTTAGACGTTTCCGGAAAGATTGGTTTTTACATAACTCGGGAAAACTGTCCCATAGGGATAGCGACTAGTTCCGGTAAGACTAATCACGCCATAAGCTTTGGAGAAGCTGACTCGGCAACTGTGGTCGCTGATAACTCCTCTCTGGCAGATGCGGCTGCTACAGCCATTTGTAACTCGATCTTAGGTGGCGACGTAAGAGATTCGATTAAACGTGGGTTACAGAAATCTATGGAAATACAAGGGATCAGAGGGGCGCTTGTAATTCGAGAAGGCCAAGTAGGATTAGCGGGAAAATTGCCAACAATCGTCAAGATTGAGGGATGAAAAATGACATTTCTCAGTGTTATTTAGTTAGAATTGATAGAGACTAGAAGTTTAATTGCTAATTTATGGAGATGAGAATTTATCTATAAAGTAGCGAAGTGACTCTATGAACACAGTTTACGTCGTTTTCCAGTTTGACACGGAGGATCTCATCACACCCGAGGCAGATGATATCCTTGAGATCTTTTGGACCTGTGTCATTCAGCCAAAGAATTTATGAATCGCCAAGGCAGTGGCCGTCGGCTATAACGAAGGATAAGATTAATTACGGTCCAGGGGATCTCTTAGAGGCCTCCGATAAGGCGATCATGTTTTACTCTAGACATATGTGTCTGCCAAATAGTATTGAGATCGACGGTTCTACATCTCTACCTGAAGTTGTGCGTAGATGGAACTTAATTGATAAAATTAAAGGACAGTGGAAATGGGTTATCTTCCCAAGAAACTTTGAATCTAAACGTCTTGAAGAACCAACCCTTTGGCAATCTTGGACGATTAGACGGGCAATCTTCTCTGAAACACATTAGAAATGTTGAACTCTTATTCAAATTGCATTAGATATTTCGGGCGCCTTTGGGTATGATCCTAAGATCTTGATGAAAACTGACTTGGTTCCTAATCCCTCCAGGGCTTCTGCGCATCTTTTTTCACTTCTATGTCCTTCGAAGTCCAGGTAGAAGTTGTACTCCCATGGTTTCTGCTTTGTAGGTCTTGACTCGATCTTTGTAAGGTTTATCCCTCTAGTAGCAAATTCTCCTAGGGCTTTGTAGAGTGCTCCTGGGATGTGTTTCGTTGAGAAGATTATCGAGGTTTTATCATCGCCTGACGGGGAAGGTTCAGTTTTGGATAAGACGAAGAAACGAGTATAATTATTCGGATTGTCCGCTATGTCCTTCACTAGGATCTTCATCTCGTAGATCTCGGCGGCTCTCTCCCCAGCGATCGCCGCGGCATCAATCATTCTCTTCTCTTTGACCATCTTTACACTTCCAGCCGTATCATAAGTTGAGATCAGTTCGCAACCTAAGCGTTCTAGGAAGTTCCTACATTGCGCCAAGGCTTGGGGGTGCGAATAAATAACCTTAACGGATTTCAATTGAGTTTCAGGATTAGCTATGAGGCAGTGAACTATCTTGAGAACTATCTCGCCACATACTTTAAGGTCGTATTGGAGAAACAAGTCATATACTTGGTTGACGCTTCCCTCAATCGAGTTTTCTATTGGAACAACACCGTACTCGTTTTCTCCATCGTCGACGCTTCTGAAGACGTCGGAAAAATTTTTACACGGCTTCGGCTGGGCTGAAGGACCGAAGAAACTGTATACGGCGCCTTCACTATATGCTCCTCGTTCGCCTTGGAAAGCAACTGTGAAAACTTTCACCTTTTTCATGTTTTATACCTTTTTACATGGCATCCGTTGGCTATTAGATGTTATGCCAAGTTCTTATCTTTGCTACATAAAGAATATAACCTTTTTTCATACAATTTTCATCGAAAAATTTTAATCTTTATTTTACATGCTTATAGCGGTACTCATTGAAGGGTGATGATATGCAGAAGATGCCGGTAGCAATGGCAACTCAGCACGCTGACTCAGCATCAAAACGTGTTTCTGTTGGTGAAGAAGTTGGCGAGGCCGTCTCATCATTCAAGAGAGAGGAAGGCTTCAGCTGTGACGAATACTTAGTAGACTACATGGGTAAGCTAACACCTTATCACCAGATCGGACAGATTGTGCGGAAACTTCGAGAAGAAACCGACTTAGTTCCCGGTGTTGACGTGTTCGTCACGCCTAGGATGGTGAGCTCCTTTAATGAGGAGCCCTTTAGGCAACTTATGACGATGCTTGCTGTAGTTGAAGGCATTAACTACTGTTCACAAAACTTTAATGAGCAGGGCATTATGGAAGTTGTTCAGGCTGCTACAACAACCACCGAAGAACTAAAAAACTGCAAGATGCGAAGCGAGGATTTACTGAGACTCGTAGGTAAGCACCTCAAGATGAAGACCGAAGATATGGAAATGCGGATTATACCTCTTTTCGGCGGAATAGCTGAGCACTTAACTATGCAGCAGATATTGAGTTTGTTCATAAAAGATGCGAACGTTAAAGATTATGCGCGGATCTTTATTGGGAAATCCGAGGCGGCGCTCTTATACGGACATCCAGCGTCGGTGCTCTCTTGTAAGATAGCGATTGCCAGCTGTAGGAAGGTTGAAGATGAAACTGGTGTGAAGATCTATCCAATATTAGGTTGTGGATCCCTACCATTTAGGGGACACCTAACCTTGGAAAACGTGGAAAACTTTCTAAAGGAGTATTCTGGTGTACGCACTTACACGATTCAGTCGGGTTTGAGATACGATCATGGAATTGAAAAAACAAGGTCTTTAATTGAGAGGTTGAAAGAATCCACCGGTGGGCCGTGCTTAGAATTTGATGAAGATGAACTGCAGGACTTGGAAAGGATGATCTTCATATTTGCCAAGAGCTATCTCCTCGAACTATCTGAGATTGCTGAAAAGATCTCTCTCATAGCCGATTACATACCTGATCAGCGAGAACGGTTGCTTAATGTTGAGGAGGTTGCCTATTACCGAGAGCTCAGAAACGTGGAAAGCATCCTAAGGCTATGCCCCGACAAGGAGGTGAAGAGGAGCATAATGGGATACGCTTATACCGCATTCCACAAGCCTCCGCGGTGGGTGAAATTTGTGGCGTCTGCCTATACTTGTGCTTTGCCTCCTGAATTCATAGGTCTAGGTTCAGCTCTGAAAGAGATAAAAGAGATGATGGGCGAAAAATCTGTCAATAAATTTTTGGGGGAGATCTACCCATCGATTAAAGCCGACGTTAAATTCGCATCCAAGTTTCTCGATAAAAATCTGGATAACAATATGTTATTAACGCGTAGACTGTATGAAAGCATAAATAAACTGGAGAATTTTCTCGAATTGGAGGAGCCGGATAACAGGTACATCATACTAAGCAGATTGGCAACATCGTATATAAAGGACATGTTGACTGGTAAAGCCTCTAGAAGTAAGAAGTTAGCTATCATGTTAAAAGAGGGAGACGTAGCCGAATATCTTAATGGTTTGAGTAAGGGAAATCTGAGTAAAATGATCCTCGACCTTGGTAGGATTAGGAAGTCGCTCGCATAGAATTTGAATGAAATAAGGAAGGAAAAACATGGGTAGTTGGCATATAACCAAATTTCCAGGCAGAGTGAACTACTTCTCGCCCAAATATCCTATGATAATTTCTACAGATGCCAGAGATGATCTCGTAGCCTACTGCAAAAAGTTTGTGAAATACGTGGACAACGCATTTTTCAATGGTTTAAACATAAGGTTATGCACAAACATTGAGCATGTGCATGACTTCTGGTGTGACAATTGGTGGTCTTACTCGCACACCGTTATGCCTCACGGCGTGATTTATACGATAGACGATGGAGGAAAAATCAATATAAGAGATTATTACGATGGATCGATGCAGAAGCCTGACGTAAACGCTGGAAGCTTATACAATCCCGAAACCAAGACAGCTATAGTACTCAACAACGACTATTATGGGCAAACCAAACCCGTAGGCCTGGGAATCGCAGCTGACATACTTGAAGATCAATTTGGCATTCTCTCGGTTCACGGTGCTTCAGGCTCAATTGATGGTAAAGGATATCTTCTAATAGCACCGACTAACACTGGGAAAACAACCCATTCGTACGGTCCAGCGATACATCACCCTGGAGGCGAATTCCACCAAGACGACTGGATTTTCGTCGAGTTTGAAGACGGTAAAGCCATCGGGCGTGCTTCTGAAAGACAATTCTATATGAGGACAAACTCCGTTGAGAACTTCCCATGGTTAGAGCCGATTTTCCGAACGCATAAACTAGAAAACGTGAAGCCCGACGACCCAAGAGAAAATTTTCTTCCACCTGATCCGAGAGTTATGATAGATCCGAGAGAAATCTTGAAACCTGAGAAGGTCGTGAATGAGATACGGATTCATAAAACTTTTCTGCTGCAAAGAGAACCGAAAGATAACGTTGTCGCAACCTCTCTGGAACCGGATGAAGCCGTTGAGATCCTTAGAAGAGCCCCTGAGCAATGGTACAATAATTATCTGATCACTTATGGAAGGAGAAAGGAGGAGCAGAGAGCCGAACTATTGAGAAAGCTCTTCGAAATAGCCGAGCCCTATCTAATAAATATCATAGCTGACGTTGAAACGGTTAGAGATATCATCATAAAAATTACGAAAAGTTAGGTTCGGTTCCCCTTAGGTTTGACTATTCTACATTTTGTAGCTGATCTTAATGCAGCCTCAGCTATTTCTAAGGCTTTTAAGCCGTCCAAACCCGTAACGAGAGGCTCCTCACCTTTCAATATGCACTCTACAAAATGTTGTAGCTCAAGTTTGAGCGGCTCTTTCCAATCCTCCCTCGGCGTTAATGTCTGTCCCTCCGTTTCAATACTCATCTCTTGTGTTATGTAGTCTAGGGATATTATGGCCTTGCTTCCCGTGGCTATCAGCTTTCGAATCTTGTAAGGCGTCAGCCAGTTCGCCTCAATGAATGCTGTTCTGCCTTCGCTAAAGGTTAACATGATCTGAGCGTAATCCTCGAACCGCGCGTGTTTCAAACTTCCCGCACTCGCGTAAACTGCCATCGGGTCTTCTGCGAAGACATACCTCATTATATCTATGTCATGTATAGCCGTGTCCTTCACAACTCCGACGTCTCCAACTCTCTCAGGCCATCTTGAAACCCTCTTGGCCGTAGCTGAAACTAGAGAGCCTATCTCGCCGTTGTTTATCAGCTTCTTGAAGCGTTGAACAGCCGGGTTGAACCTTTCGATGAAGCCTACGGTTAGGTGTCGTTTCTTCCTATCCGCCAGTTCTATTATTTTAAAGGCTTCCCGTGCGGAACTTGCCATAGGTTTTTCAACCAAGATGTGCTTTTCAGCTTCTAGAGCTTTCATAGCCTCGCCAGCAAGATTTGTCGACCATACACAGAGAGTCACAGCATCAATCTTCTCTTCCTTAAACATCTTTTGACTATCTGTGTAGGATTTTAACCCGAATTTCTGGGCAGCAGCCTCTGCCCTCTCGGGATTCGTATCGCAAACCGCCACAACCTCAGTTTCGGATAGCTCGTTGAAAACCCTAATGTGATTCTTTCCCCAGAAACCTGCGCCGATAACAGCTATTTTCAGCTCTTTCATCTTCCTCGAACTCCCCTTCCTAAGCCACGGTATATAAACCCTTTCTCCTCAACCTCAGAAGGGTCAACAACATAGCTAACATCAACAATTGCTGACGGCTTTCTCATCAAGAGCCTTATCCTTCTTAGATTTAAACGCCTAAATCTATCGTGTCCAACAGCAATTAATAAACAATCCGTGCCCTTCACGGCTTCTGTAAACGTCCTCTCAGCGGGATAACCAAGCTCAGCAAGCTCCTTATAAGAGAAAAGAGGATCATAAACCTTAACGAACATTCCCTTATTAAGCAGAATCTCAACTAATTCTTTAACGCGTGAACCTTTCAATTCCTTTTCATTCGGTCTGCAAGAAACCCCAAGAACGAGAATCCTGGCCCGCTTAACACTCCTACCGCATGAGCGTAAAGCATCCCTTACAAGATAGAATACTTGATTCAAAAGGGCATTGTTTACTTTTCTAGCAAGCGTAGCCATACGAAGCCTCATCTTCAAATTCTCTGCCTCTTCGATAAGAAGATAGGGACCGTCCGAGATGTACCCGTCGACAATTTCGGGAACAGACAAATGGCGATGAGACCTTAAGTTGACAGCGTTTCGGACCTCCATAAAGTCTATTCCAGCCTTTTCGCAGAAAAAGGCAAGTTCATTCGAAAAGGCTACATTCACATCTTGATAAACATTCTCAAACAGTCCGACAGCCTCTGCGGTTTTTATGCTGCTCACTTCGACGACTTCACCCTTAGTGAAAGTCCTCCAAAAAGCTTTTGTAAGATCTGAACTTTTTTTATCGATACCGCTGAAGACTTTTGGGTCATTAATTATATTCTGTAATCCCTCGCTAGGAATATCGCGAGCCGAACAGTACGCCAATCCGAAGCCGATTCCGGCTTTTAGTCCAGAAGCTGTTTCTAAGGTCTCCTTAACCAATGTTTCAGTTACACCCGGCGCTACATTGCTCTCAAGAATAATAAGGGCTCCACAACGTAGATTTAGACCAACATCCCTGCACATCTTTTCAATATTTGAGTAATCAGGCCTTTTCTTCTCATCGATTTTCGGAGAAACAAATAGCAATATTATGTTGCTGTGTGTGACTGATTCCTTAATGTCAGTCGTGGCTAGTAAGCGCCCTTCTCTTACATTTTTCTCTAATAAAGATTTAAGCCCGGGCTCCGGAAAAGGGGATTCTCCTCTCATCACCTGGTTTACGATAGATTGATCAGAATCGACGCAAAACACTTTAAATCCGATGTCAGCAAGTAAACAAGCCATTATCAGACCTGACCGTTCGCATCCAACAACGCTAACTGTAATTTTGCCCCGTACTTCCGGGATGTTTAAATCGTTCTCATCGACTAAGTCTTCATTCTTTTCCACTTCATTTATCTCCCTTGTACGGTGTTCGAAGAGGCTGATGATCATTAAGACCTTTAAAACTATCTTGGATGACGCTTTATCTATTTGAGAGTCTTATAACTTTATCTGTGATCACTTTTATAGGATCTTCAAATTTTTCAACAAGTCTTTGAGCTCTTTCGATCTGCTTTCTCCTTATAATATCTGTTCTTTTGAGCATCTTAACGATTCTTTCAGTGGCCTCTTGCGGCGATTTTTCACGGATGATCAATCCCTTGTTTATCAGATATCTTTCAATTAAAAAGGGTTCTCCTGGATAGCATGAGAAAGTCGGCACTCCAAGCAAGGCAGCTTCGATACTCATGGTTCCGCCTGCGCCGACGAAGAGCGCTGTGTAAGAAAGTAGACTTGGGCCATCAATAACAGATTCGCAGACGATGGCTTTTCGTTTAAAGGTTCTCTTAAGAGCCGTTATCTGCTCTTTGTATCTCGGGATAATGACTATTTGGAAGTCGTCTCTCTCCTGGATGAGTCTCTCCAATACTGGTACGATGGAAGATTTTTCGGAAGTTTTTCCTAGGAGGTAAGCCGCGAAGGATTCTTCTGTTCTAAAGGTTAATATGGGCTTAGACTCGTCTAAATCGAGTTGCTCCAGTACTTTTCTATCTGGTTTGAAATCCCTTAGCCAAGCCCAAGGGTCGAGGGCGTTGTACTGGATTATCTTTTCGGGTGGTATGCCGAATTTCACCCAAGATTTTTTAGGTATAACCTTAGGTGTGAAGAGCATTTTTGACAAGGGAAGGGTTAGTCTAGCAACGGCTTCGGCGTGTGGAGAATCATTTATGCAGATGTGGGGGATGCCCAATCCGAAGGATACACGGGTCATCTCCGGAGAGGAGAAGGAAATGGTTATGTCTGGCTTCATTTCCTCAACAAGACGAGATAATTTGAGTACTCTACTTGCGTAAGCTTTCAGTTTACCGCTTAGTTTTCCTCCGCCGTGCTTTCCAATAGTGATGGCGTCTATACCCTTGAGTTTTAGGAGTTGAAGTACTTCCCGGTACTCTCGGGTAGTTCTTAATACTTGATGGCCTTCTCTCTCCAGTTCATTAGAGAGCTTCGAGAGAAACAAGCATTGTTTCGGAGTCAATATATCAATTATGGCCTTCAAGTCTTATCACGTTATTTTTTAAACTTATGGACGATTCAAATTCTACAATCTTACGATTATTA
>Ga0129297_10000195_pt1 | contig 28649 bp, 20 predicted proteins | sample I18A1metaG_FD_94708 | JGI IMG/M metagenome (GOLD analysis project Ga0129297, IMG submission 94708) | Lake sediment bacterial and archeal communities from Gulf of Boni, Indonesia to study Microbial Dark Matter (Phase II) - ​I18A1 metaG | ecosystem: Environmental > Aquatic > Freshwater > Lake >... | reverse complement strand
GTCGTTTACAAGTCTGTCGCCGATGTATATTTCACCTGAAGAAGGATTCTCTAAGCCGGCGATCAACCTAAGGGTAGTGGTCTTACCTGAGCCTGAGGGGCCGAGAAGACAAACGAACTCACCATCGCTAATCTCAAGATTAAGATTATTTACCGCGATAGTTTCTCCAAACTTTTTCGCTATGTCTCTTAGTAGTATTTTTGCCATCCGTCATCATGTCCATATTACTTTACAGCTCCGGCTACGAGCCCCCTTACTAGATATCGTCTGAATACCATTACCACTACTAAACCAGGTATTATCGCTATAACTCCCATAGCGCAGACCAGTCCTTTTATAACTATGGGATCGGCCATAGCTGAACCAACTATTACAGGTATCGTTCTGGAAGCACCAGTTGCGGTTAAAAGTAGTGCATAGAAGAATTCTCCATATGAGGTCATAAACGACATTATGCCTACGGCTACTATAGCTGGCTTGATAAGTGGAAATGTGATTTTTCTCAATACTTCAAGGTATGAGTACCCATCAACTCTCGCGGCGTCCTCCATGTCCGTTGGAATCGCTAAAAAGTACGTATTCAAGATCCATATTGTAAAGGGCATAGTAAACACAATATGTACAAGTATGACGACCTGCAGGGTATCCAATAGACCTATGGATTTCATTATCATGTAATAGGGAATTGCTATAACTACTGGAGGTATCAGCCTTCCGACTATTGACCCGTAGAATAATGGCATATTGCCTTTGAACGTTATCCTGGTCAAAGCGAATGCTCCTAAAGTCCCCGCTAGAATGTTATAACTCGCTACTATAAGGCCGACTATCGCACTGTTAATTATAGATCTCGGAAAATCTTTCATACAGCCTGGTATGAATAGACTTATGGCCTGCTTCTGCTCTACAAAGTATTTCACTGCCGAGTTAATGTCGATGGAGAACCAATAATTGCGTAAAGAAGGGTAGGGTGGAAAATAAAATGGGGGAACCGAATGGATTTCAACTTCAGATTGAAGACTTAGGTTTACCATCCAGTATATGGGAAACAGAACCCATATGATGAGTATTAGAGTGCCGATGATTGCTATCTTATCTCTCTTATTCTGCGTTTTTCATCACACTCTTAACCTTAAACGTCCCAACCTCAAAGCCCGGAAATACAGGTAGATCAACACTATAGTCACCGCCAGAATAATTATAGTTGAAGCTCCTGCTTCGCCGAAGTTTAGGTAGCCGAACATCCTTTCATAAGTAAAGTATGTTACCAGTTTCGTGAAATCCGCTGGGCCCCCCGCGGTTATAACGAAAATAGGATCGAAGCACCATAAAGCCATAATAGAAGCATATACAAGTACTATGAATATTATAGGCTTCAACCAGTTAAAGGTGACAACTCTAAAGTGAGCAAATCTCTTAGCACCATCAATCAGCGCTGCTTCATTGAGTTCTTCCGGTATGGATTGAATTCCAGCCAAGAGTAATAGCGTAGGAAAGGGTGTTTGAATCCAAAGATAAGCAAGGGCCACAATCAGCATAGCAGGCCAGGCCATTGAAAACCAAGATCGATACTGACTAATTAGGCCCAGTCTTAACATTATATCGTTAAACATTCCAAAATTGAAATCAAACATCAACCTATAGACTGATCCACTAACGACAAAGGGTATACTCCAAGGGACCAGAGCAAGTACCTGTAGTATCTTCACTCCCCTGAATTTTCTTGAGAGAAGCAGAGCCTCTCCTAACGAAATTAATGTTATTGAAGGCACCGTTATCAAGGCGAATATGAACGTGGATGACATCGAAGTTGCAAACATTTTCTCGGAAAAAAGTTCAATATAGTTTCCTAAACCTGTAAAATGAACGGGAAGTGTCGATTTCAAATTGTAGAAGTTAACACTCAGATAGAGAGCGTATAGAAACGGCCCAGCGCTAAACGCAAAAAGGGGGGCTAAGGCAGGTATTAGACATATCAGCAGCGATTTTAACTTGGGGTTCGTAGTAAGCGCCTGCCTCTGTTGTACGCGCTACATACCTGCCTCTTTCTTGAAATCTACCCAGTCGTCAGCTATGTCCTTTAGGAAGGACAGTATGTCGGCGTCGCTATGCCCTTTAGCACCGGTTAACATCTCCTCGAACATCGGTTTAACTCTGCCTCCTACCTGACTACTAGGCGAGCTAAACCAGTCAGACCACCAAGGTGTCAGTACCGGATCTCTCCATAGAACGGTCGTCAGTTTTTCATATTGCGCCATCAAAACGTCATAATCCATTTTCAGCTCGACCAATCTCGCTTTCATTTCGGGGTCTTCCATGACAGACCTATATAGAGATGTTACACCATAGTTGGTTATGTACGTTTTACATACGTGGTATTCCCCATTCTCAAAGTCTGGTATACCATTTGTTGTTCTTCCGCCCAAGTACTGCATTACTCTCCAGTTCGCCTCTTGTTGGCTTTTCCCTTTGTCCATGCTAAATTTTGAAATACTGTAGTTTGTTGGATGGTACACAGTGTACCCAGAGCCTGGGGTCAAGCACATTTTTACGTTACCTGACTCCTTCATTTCCGATGTGTTAGCTCCAGCTAAATCGTAGTCAGCAAGAGCTATGCAGAACGAGATTACTCCAGAGCCTATAGCTTCCGTGACCGTAGATTCGGAGTATTCTCTGACCCCTGGCGAGACCGTCTTATCAACGAATACTCTATCCAAGAACCATTTTACAGCTTCATAGAAAGGCGTATCCTTATCAGCAAAGATTGGCATCAAGTCCTTGTCAAATAGGTAGCTCATACCTGGCTTGGGCTCATGATTTCCAATCATGATTTGATACCACATCGCAGGGAAACCCCAAGACCACATTGCACCGATTGGAAAATCACAGATCCCCTTCTTCTTGATCGCAAGTGCTTGTTCGGCAACCTCGTCCCAAGTTTTTGGAGGTGCATCGAATCCAGCTTGCTTCAAATGGCTTTCATTGTAGGCTAGAACATATGGACCTCCCCAGTAGACTAATCCATGCAACTTGTTTGTGAACGGGTTTATATAGAACTCTCTGACTCCAGGATACATATCATCAAGATACTTTCTTGATTCTGGAAAGTACTCTTCTATATCTACATCCCACTTCTTGTATTGTACGAAATATGCTATATCTGGAGTTGAATAGTGTATATCTGGTGGATTGCCAGCCGCATACCTTGTATATAGGTTCGTAACGTATGGTTCCCCCTGATCTGTAACTTTCATTTGCACGTCCTTGTTATATTTGTTGAAGAAATCCGCATTGCTTTGAACGAGTTGTAATCCCCAAGGCCAAATACACTGCTCAACCGCTGTAACCCCTCCTGTAGGCGTTGGGGTTGGCGTGGGCGTAGGAGTAGGCGTTGGCGTAGGAGTCGGTGTAGGTGTCGGTGCAGGTAACGTTGCATAGTATGCTACGCCTGCTACAACAGCGACAACGACGATACCGCCGACGTATTTGACATAGCTTCTTCTAGAAACTTTCTCAGTAGTCATTTCATTTTCACTGAGCAACCGAGTATGCTTGACACCGTTTAAAAATCTTTCGACGCCGTAGGCAGATGCACTCACATATATTTAGCGATATCAGAAGAAGCTTGATAGCACGCTGCTTTACTCTGATAAAGATTCTTCTTCTGCTTAAAGTCAATTAACATCTCTGCTATCTTTACTCCTGCCTCTGTAGCATCAACAATCGCTGCGTCTAAGCGTTCCCTTAGGTAATCTGCCAATCCTGCAAAACCAGTTGACGCACTAACTATCACTTCAGCTCTATCTTCCTCAACTGCTTTCTTAGCTTGGCATAACATCTTTTCATAGATCTCTTTGACATGTTCTCCACTAAATAATTCATCAAGAGTAACATTCGCTATTCTCGTAGAAACGCATCTATCCTCTAACTTATACTCTCTAAGTATTCTGTCACACCATGCTGCTGACTTTCTGCTGTAAGTAAGAATTGAAAAGTTGGTTCCGAGAACTTGAGCAAGTAAAAAGCATGCCTCTCCAACTCCTATCACAGGTATATCTAACGCCTCTTTGATAGCGTACTCTGCTTCAACTTGTCCGACACACCCGATTATCACAGCATCGAAACCTTCTCTTTCTGCTTTCCTAGCTTCTTTGATCATATCGACTACGATCTGAGGATGCGAATACCAATAGAAAACCTCGCTCTCAGGATAGATTGCATCGGAACAACCTCTTAACTCAACTTCCATATCAGATCTTTTAATACCGTCTATAGTTTTCTTCACGTTATTGAGCCAATTTGATAGTCCTTCAGTATCTTTTTCAGATTCCTTTCCTGTGTGTAGAAAAACCGCTTTCATAAATATCCCACACCCCTATAGTATCGTGGAGCATATCTTTTTAAGATTTGATATCTGAATTTTGATCACTACCGTAGACTGTACTGAAAGCCCGAGACATAGAACTAATGTTCTATGCTTCTTCATCAAATCAACTTAGCCGTATTGTCCCCCAATATTCCACCGTACTATCAGACATGTCAAGCCTTCTAGATTCATCTCACGATCCAAATGATGAAGATTACCATCGATTCTCAAGAATATGTGCGCAGGTGTTTGCATAGCCGAAAAGTCTTAATTCATAGAGATTAGATTTGCAATGTGGTGTGAAATCGATGTCTGAGAAATTAGGTGTTGGTATACTTGGAGCCGGATGGGTCTCCACGCAGCATATTGACGCTTTCAAGAGAAATCCTCACACCAAGGTAGTTGCGATATCCAGTAGAAAGCTTTCTAGCTGCGAAGCTAGAGCGAAGGAAGCTGGACTTGCAGACGTGAAAATCTACACGGAATATCAAAAGATGCTTGAACAGGAGGATTTGGATGTGGTCTCTATATGTACGCCTCAGCATCTTCACGCTGGAGAAGTCATTCAAGCAGCTGAAGCCGGCAAGCACATACTCGTAGAGAAGCCTGCTGCCACAAGCTTAGAAGATCTTAAGGCGATGAGAGATGCCGTTCGAAGGGCGAAAGTGAAGACTCTTGTGAGCTTTGTGTTAAGATGGAACCCACTATTCGAGACGATAAAATCTATGATCGCCGACGACTTCCTAGGCAACGTATACTATGTTGAGACAGACTACCAATCCCATGTGGGTGACTGGTGGTCCGGTTGGGAGTGGGCTCAGAAGAAGAAGATAGCTGTAGACTCCTACTTGGTCGCCGGCTGTCATGCTCTGGATGCCTTGAGATGGTTTGCAGGGAGGAATCGGTATGAGGCCGCGAATATCGTCGAGGTATACTCCTATGCTGGAGGCTATAGGAAAGGCCGAGATATAGACTGGTACGGCTTCGAGGTTATGCTCGTGAAATTTGGGAATGGGATCTTGGGAAAAGTCTCATCGAACTTCGACTGTGTTCAACCCTATAACTTTCAAATCTCAATCTTCGGAGATAAAGGAACTATGAAAGAGAATAAGGTATGGTCTTCAAGGTTTCCAGGTCAGACAGGTTGGGTTCAGATACCAACCGTTCTGCCAGATTCAGTTGAGGTAACCCATCATCCTTTCCGAGAAGAAATAGACCATTTCGTCAGTTGCATCTTGAAGAATGAGGAGTCCCACTGCAACCTAGAAGACGCTGTTAACACTCATGAGGCGATCTTCGCTGCTATGATTTCGCAAACGAGTGGCGAGAGGGTGAAGCTCCCCCTAATTAAATAGACCTGCTTCCTTCTCAAACAAGTCTTAGAAATCCATATATGCGCTTTTGATTGAGGACAAGAATGAGGTCATACAATGATGGAGAAGCTGGCTATCGAGGGAGGTATTCCTGTTAGGGATAAGCCGTACCCACCTTGGCCTTGGTTCTGGGAGGAAGAGAAGCAAGCAGTTCGCGAGGTCTTAGATTCAGGGAAGGTAAACTACTGGACTGGAACCAAAGGCATGGAATTTCAGAAGAGATTTGCCGAATACTGTGGCGTAAAACACTGTATAATCGTCAACAGTGGAACGAGTGCGCTACATGTAGCACTGGCTGCAGCTCAAGTCGGGCCCGGGGACGAAGTCATTGTTCCTTCATACACCTTCATAGCTACAGCAGCGGCATGCCTTCATCAAACAGCAGTTCCAGTATTCGCTGACGTAGACCCCAAGACCTACAACCTAGATCCTGAATCGGTGAAGAAGAAGATAACGAAAAGAACCAAAGCTATGATACCGGTTCACTTGCATGGGCATCCAGCCGAGATGGACCCGATCATGGAAATCGCTGAAGAGAATGATCTCATAGTCATCGAAGATGCAGCTCAAGCCCATGGTGCTGAGTATAAGGATAGGAAGATCGGGTCGGTAGGCCATCTGGCAGCCTTCAGTTTCTGTCAAGACAAGATCTTCACTACAGGGGGAGAGGGCGGCGCTGTGACAACGAATGATGATGAAATTGCTGAGATCGCAAGATCTTTCAAAGATCATGGGTATTGGGAGGAGGAGCGCCGAAGCCTACTGGAGATGGAGGCTCTCCACACTTACATACATCACAGAATGGGTTATAACTATAGGATGACGGAGATACAGGCCGCCGTAGGCCTCGTTGCTTTGAAGAGGCTGAATGAATGGGTTGAAAAGAGAAGAGAGAACGCTCACTATCTATCTGAACATTTGAGAGAGATTCGGCAGGTCAATCCGCCATATGAAGCACCCTACGTGAAGCATAGCTTCTACAAGTATGCTGCAACAATCAATCCTCAGAAGCTGAAATGTACGAGAGATCAGTTTATTGAAGCTCTCAAGAAGGAAGGGATACCGAGCCATCCTGGAGTCCCACCTGAGAATTATCGGGAAGAGGTCTTCCAGAAGAAGGTGGGCTTCGGTAAATCACACGCGCCTTTCATGAGACCCTGGTATACTGGGAAATTGAGCTATAACGGAACTCTTTGCCCGAACGCTAGGCGAATCGGAGCCAAGACATTCTGGCTACTCGTCCACCCTACAATACAGCAGTCTGACCTTGAAGATGCAACAGCAGCCGTTAAGAAGGTTTGCGAAGCATACGCAAAGTAGAACTTTTTTCCCGTTTTCCAAAAGACAAAGGAGCTGCTAGGATTGAGTGTGAACTGGGGAGTAATGGGGGCTGGAGGCATAGCTGATAGGAGAACAATCCCAGAGGGGATAGCTCCAGCAGACAACTCAAAGCTTGTAGCTGTAATGGATGTGAAATCAGACTTAGTCGAAAGAGTGGCGCGCAAATATGAGGTAGGGAAGTTTTACACTAGGGAGGAGGATCTCGTCAAAGATGGTGATGTGGACGTGGTCTATATCGCTTCACCTACCTACCTCCACAGGAAACACGTAGAGATGGCAGCGAAGGCTGGAAAACATGTCCTTTGTGAGAAGCCACTCGCCCTCAACTTAGAAGACTGTAGGAAGACTGTACGATTCTGCAAGCGAGCTGGGATCAAGCTTATGGTTGGCTTCATGATGCGTTTCCACTCGTGCCACCAGAAAGCTCGCGAAATAATCGCTGACGAAATCATAGGACACCCGGTTATGGGCAGAGCTCAACTCACATGCTGGTATCCGCCTATCGAGAACGCTTGGAGGCAAGACCACAAGCTTGGTGGTGGGGGAGCCCTCATAGATATGGGAATACATTGTATAGACTTACTCAGAATGTTCTTCGGTGAAGTGTCGCATGTAACAGCTTTCGCTGATACCATCACTCATACTTACCCGGTGGAGGATACAGCGACAACAATCTTGAGGTTCAGAAGTGGAGCTCATGGAATCGTGGACAACTACTTCAACATTCCAGACGCGGCTGCACAGAACTTCTTGGAACTGTACGGAACGAGAGGCTGTATCCTTGCCAAGGGAACAATAGGACAGTCCTCGACAGGGAAGCTAACCATATACACAAGTGAAGCTGCCAAGGGATATGAGGCAACACAAACTCGTGCCCAAACAGGAATCCGTATCGAGGAGGTTGAGCCGCCAGTTCGGAACATATATAGAGCTGAGATCGAGCATCTCTCAGACTGCATCCTCAAAGACCTAGAGCCGATCAACTCAGGAGATGAGTCAATCAAAGATCAACAGGTTGTGTCTGCAGCTTATAAGTCCGCCGAGACTGGGAGAGTTGTTCATATACGGTAATCAAGCAGCCAGACTCAACAACTTCTACTCATACTAAACAGGAATAATAATATAGGCTAGAATCTCGAACTTCATGTACGAGATGAAACGTCATGCGGCAGGTTGGATACGGAGTCATCGGATTGGGTCAATTCGGTGAGAAACATACGCATGTAGCATCAGATCTCCCGAACGTCGATTTAGTGGCAGTATGCTCACGAAGAGAGACACGCGCAAAGGAAGTAGCTTCAAAATATGGGGTTAAGAGATGGTACACCGACGTGCAAAAGATGCTTCAAGACAGAGAGGTTGAAGCGGTTAGCATAGTGACCGCTGAGAATGAGCATAGAGAGCCGACTATAATGGCGGCTAAGGCTGGAAAACACGTTCTTCTGGAGAAGCCCATCGCTATGAACTTGAAGGACGCTGATGACATGATCGAAGCCACTCGAAAGGCAAATGTATTCTTCATGGTTGGCCACATCTTGAGGTTCGACACTAGGTATGTTATGGCGAAGGATGAGATCGAGCATGGGAAAATAGGCAGGATTGTGGGAATCTACGCTAGACGGAATATCCCAGCGAAGATTAGCGGACACTACTTGCAGAGGGTTTCATCTATTGTGGACGACGCGCTCCACGACACAGATCTCATGTTATGGTACACAAAGGACAAGATCACTAGAGTCTACGCGGAATCTGTTAACGTCAGAGGCCTCCCAAACCCCGACTTGGCATGGTCGCTCTACAAGTTTGAAAGTGGTGCCGTAGGCGTCGCAGAGGACGCTTGGTTCCTGCCTGACAAGACCCCGTTCAACATAGATGCTAGAATGGAGATAATCGGCACCGAAGGCGCCATATACATAGATGTCTCTGACGAGTGCATCCAGATAAATGACAAGGATGGTTGGAGAGCTCCTGATACGATTCACTGGCCTCTTATGCATGGCAAGCGAGTAGGTGCATTAAAAGAAGAAATCAGCTACTTCGTCAACTGCGTCATGAGAGGTGAGAGACCCACGATAATCAAGCCGGAAGAGGCGAGGGCAGCCTTGGAGGTTGTTCTGGCAGCTGACAGGTCAACAAAAACCCAAACACCAGTATCGATACCCTAGCAACATCTATCAATAATGCATCCAATGATCTGGACTTTCGTTGACCACTCGGCCTCAGAACATCGGCGGATTTTCTGTCAGTCAACCTAGAGAAATAATAGTGACATTCAGGCGTTACCGCCTATGAACCAGTTCTAATGATCTTGGTAAGCTCATATTTGGTTACGCTGGAAGAAATCTCGAAGAGAACGGCTCATTTTCCACTCGTTCACGTTGTCTTGGACATAACAAGCATCGGTTCTGATAACTCTTAGGAGTTTCCAACTGTGGCGAGATAACGACGATAGCCTTAGTGCAGAAGTCGTAGTTCATCAATCGATACGCGTTAGAAAGCCGCAACCAGAGTCTATTCATAATCATGTCAAGTAAGTGGGCTGCCAATTCGTATTTGAACAGTCGTCGACCGCTAATTCTTGACCGAGCTTAATTAATAGACAATCATTCATGAGGCCTAGCCACTCAGAAAGAAGTGAAAGAAGTCTTCATAACAAACCCAAGCATCGCGCAAGAGATAAATACGAAGACTGAAGAGAAGCTGCACCAATCAGTGACAATAACAATGATAAGGAACGAGAATCCAACAGCTACGCTTGGACAGTTCATTTCTCATACAACCTATCAAGATCTTCCTGAAGAAGTTGTGAAACAAGCAAAGAGATGTATTCTGGATCTGATTGGCGCAGCGATTGGCGGCTCTAGGACCCAGGTAGGAAAGCTGCTAGTAGGTTTCATTGAAGAATGTAGGACCCCTAAAGAGTCAACAATACCAGGATGGAAAGTTAAAGCCTCATCTCCCTATGCTGCTCTAGCAACCGGGTCAATGGCGCAAGACTTAGAACTGGATGACGTAAACAGAATGTCTCATATGCATCCTGGTGTTTCGACGATTCCGACAGCATTGTCTCTCTGCGAAAGAGAGAAGAAATCAGGTAGGGACCTAATAACATCGACTGTTGTTGGTTACGAGGTTGTTAACAGAATTGGAAAATCCGTAAGTCCTTCGATACTTCGTGATACAGTTTTTCATCCAGCGGTGCTTTGGGCCTTCGGTTCAATAGCATCAGCTTGCAAAGTGTTTGGCATGGACACAGAGAAGTGTGTCAATGCCTTGGGAATGGGTTCATTAGCGCCAGTGGCTGTTGAAGATCCATTTAGGCAGGGTGTTATGGTGAAAGACTTGTATGGTGGATGGCCGAATTTTGTGGGAATAATGTGCTCCATTTTGGCGATGAAAGGTTTTACGGGATCTAGGGTTCTAATCGAGAGCGATCTTGGCATTGCCAAGGTGGTCTCGAAGAAATATGATTTCAGCAGTATAGTTAAGGACCTAGGAAGAACCTTCGAAATAATGAATAGCGGGTTTAAGCCGTACGCGGCTTGCCGACGTGCACACTCCGCTATAGACGCGACTTTTGAGATCCTCAGAAGGAACAAAATCGACCCAAAGAAGATCCAACGCATCGACGTGGGCACGTTCTGCGCTGCAAGTAGACTCAGCAACACTCATCCTGAGAGTTCCGTGGCTGCAAAATACAGCATACCATACGCCATTGCGCTGGCGATACTTAAGGGCAAAGTCTGGATTGAAGAGTTTGATCAGAATATGCTAAAGGATGAGAGGATCTTAGCTTTGGCCAAGAAGGTTCGCGTTCATCTAGATGAAGAACTTGATAGACTCTACGACTCAAAATGGCCGGCACTTGTTAAGATCGAGCTTGAAGATGGAAACAAGTACTCCAGCCAGGTTGACTGGCCTAAAGGAGAGCCTGAATCTCCCTTGACAGATGAGGAGATAAAGAGCAAGTTCGTCTCCACAGCCTCGACGATTATTGGCAAAGAAAATGCAGGCCGGGTCGTAGAGATGATCGACGATCTCGAAAACCTGCCTAAGATTTCCACCCTCATGAAGTTGCTAGGAGCATAAACTAAAGAACGTAGAAAAGACCAACGACCACGATTTCGAATTTCAATCGCCGTAATTCGGCAAAGGTCCAATCAATTGTTAAATGTAGCACAAGTCCTATATACTCGATTACACGCAAAGGAGCGCAATTCGAGAATGGAAGTATCTGAACACGAAGGGGTTACCGAAAAGGCGATAGACGAGCTTCAATCTCTGTCGATATGTACTCTGTCCGACGCACTGGATAGAAGGGAATTGTCGGGCGTTGTCTTGGGAATTCGCCCAACCAGGCCTGATTGTCCAAGGATCACCTGACCAGCGCTCACAATCAAGCTGAGTAAGGCTGGAGGGAAAACAGCACATCGTCGTTGCTGATGAAAATGGGGTGATAATCATTCCAAAGGACAGGGTCAACGAAGTGCTAAGTGAGATCGAGCTTGCCATCTTTGAGGATATCAAGAAAGGAGTGCCAGCGATGGAGGCCTATGCAAGACATCGTTGCGAAGATTTGACGAAACGCTAGGTCTTCCTTATCCTTACTATGCCTGCATCCCCGTCGATTATTACATAATCTCCAGTCCTAATGACTTCGAGAGGGTTCTTCTCAAGCTGATCTACCGTCGCTATATTTCCCATAACGGCACCGATCGCCACAACTGAGTCTGTTCTAATGTTGATAATGCCCTTCGGTCCGGTACCTCGCTTAGCCATGTCATACAGCATGTAAGATCCTCCTGTGGAGCCTTTACCTGAATGGAAAACCAGTATCTTTCCGGAGATTGTTTTTCCCTCCAGTTCAGCGCCGCTCTCCGTGATGATGCCATTCTTCGGATCAACACCGCCCATAAACGAAATTGAGTCGCGGGTCACTATAGCTTCGCCCTCAGCTTTTCCCTTAACTACTCTGTGACCCTTTAGGACAATTTCAGGCAAAGACTAATCCCACCTTCCCGAAATTGCCGCTGAGATGCACTTGGCTGACTCTCCATAGTGAGGATATAGGTTGCATTGTCCCCGTGCATAGTGTGCAAGTTTGGCGGAGTTGGTAGCAAGAGTCTTGAGACCATCTCTCTTGGCGATTTCCTTTACGGGAGCTAGAAATGGGCATGTGTCACACATGAATATTCCGCCGGCTCTCTCGATTATCCTTGTGTAACCCATTCTGTCAGAAAGCGATTTTACGCTAGAGGCCGTACAAATCCATAATCTCACGTTTGAGTGTACTTTCTGTGATTTCAAAAGCTCCGCAATATCTCTTATCTCGTAAATTGAGTTGTGCGGACACCCTATGCAAACCACGTCAATCTCGCCACTTTGAGCCTTCGAGAGATCTTCGGATGCTTCTTTCAGCTCTTCTTTTCCAAACTCTAGGGTTTCTGTAGGCCTTTCTCTCTTGAATGCTTCGTCCGCCGACCTTATCTCAGGAGTGACTTTTTCCACGTGATATAGCGCGACGGATCCTGAAGAAGCCAAAGCCGCTCCTAACATCTTCAGTTGGTCTATAGATACGTCTGTAGGTATTCCTGTGAAGACAGGGTTCTCTCCTTTGCAGATTCTACCCACATAGTAGCCCAAGCTTCCATAATCGTTTACACTTGCCAACCTCGCGGACACCCTCACCAGCAATCTTCCTTTTCGATTCTCCTCCAAATGGAAGCCATATAGAGGAGTTCGGCCTGCGATAGAGGAAGCCAGAGCAGACGGGCCGCCTTCTCTGTTTGTTCTAGCTCCGAGCACAGAGTTTACGAATGAAATCGCAGAAGATTCCCCCCATGCTACATGCTGTTTGATTCTAGGCAGATTACCAGTAAAGTAGGGGGTGCAGGTATGATTCAAAATGGCTCCCATTGATTGATAGGCATGAGATAGTTTCTTTTGTTTCCGAGCATGTTCATCCGTCATTCCAATTTCTTTCCATCTTTCAAAATCAATCGCAGCAGGATTAAGTGTTGTATAAGCCTTGAATTTTACGCCAGTGGCGGCTATTTCTTCCACAAATGCGGAGCCCGCATCCCCGGCCGCTACGATTGAAGCTCCGGGCATGTGAACATTGCTAACAGGTATAGTCTTCTCCGCATTGTAGATTTCTCCAATAGTCACAAGAATCTCCATGGATTTTTGCACCGCATAGCCCATATTCCCACTAAGCATATTTTCCTCTTCTTTTGTCAGATACATATTCCATTCCTCCAGTTTCCAAGTACTCTTTGTCTGAGAATTCGTAATCCAGTCTTGTAATAGGTGCACAAGCACTGACATTTATCTGTTCTTATGGATGAAGATGCATGTAGGCGCCGATGTATTTGCCAACCTGCAACATTCCATTTCGATTGCTAATTTCGCTCTTTCGCCTTCCTGATTTATTATGTCTCATTCATCAACATATTTCTCAATCACGCCAAGCCAACTGCTCTTCTTGGAAACCTGTCTTTTGTCCCAACTCTTTCGACTATTTCACCGGATAGTCTCTTCGTCGAGTTCATATTCCAAAGCGAATGCTTTATAGAAGAATGACTGCAATTCAAGGTGGTGATTTTCAACTTATTTAAATCCATTAGAGTGCACCATCTGAGTACTGATAATTCTGTGTTAAGAGACGGCATTACACTTGTGAATCTAGTCGGAAAACCGAATTGCGAAGTCCAAGATCAAGCTACTCCAAAGATATTTAAATGCGACTCGTACGATTCAGGATTCTGGAATATGGAAGCGTGTTCAAGTTGAGGAACTGGATTGCGGACCGCATAAAGAGCGCGGATTCTATTGCTGCCCGAGTTATGTTTGAAAAGGCTCGGGCTATGGAACTCAAAGGGGAGAAACTGGTTCATTTTGAGCTTGGAGAACCTGATTTTGACACTCCGAAGAACATTGTGGAGGCAGCTAAACGAGCTCTTGATGAAGGCTACACTCATTACACGCCTAATTCAGGGCTTCTAGAACTCAGAGAGGCTATCTCAAAGAAGGTGAAAAGAGACAACCAAATTGATGCTGATCCTCAATCTGAGATCTGTGTCACTGTCGGCGCACAAGAAGGCGCATTCCTAGCTATAATGTGTACGGTTGAACCGGGAGATGAAGTCATAGTTACTGATCCAGGATATTTTACACATCCCAACTACGTCAAGATGGCGGGCGGAACTGTGGTAGCGATACCGCTGAGAGAGCAAGACTCTTTCAGAATTGATCTCAACGAGTTAGAGAAGAAGATAACGTCAAGAACGAAGATGATCGCGATAAATTCCCCTGCAAATCCAACTGGAAGTGTTCTTACGAGAGATGACTTGAAATCCATATCCGAACTGGTGAAGAGACACAATCTTCTTGTTCTCTCCGACGAGATATATGAAAAGATAATCTACAACGGTGCTAAGCATTGTAGTATAGGAGCTTTTTCAAGCATAAAGGATCAAGTCATAACCATTAACGGATTTTCAAAAGCTTATGCAATGACAGGGTGGCGGGTTGGGTATGTAATAGCCAATAAAGACATCCTTGCCCAAATGGTGAAGTTGCATCAGAACGCTGTGACTTGTGCTGCTGCCTTCGCCCAGAAGGGAGCGATAGAAGCGCTGAATGGACCGCAGGACAGCGTAGATTCTATGGTAGCAGAGTTCGAGAGAAGAAGAAATGCCATTGTAGAGGGCTTGAACAGTATAGAGGGTGTTTCGTGCATTAGGCCCAGAGGCGCTTTCTATGTATTCCTTAATGTGAGGAAATTGCGTAAATCTTCATGGGAGATCGGGGAGTATCTACTTGAGCGCTGTAAAGTTGTTACAACTCCGGGATCTGGCTTTGGAAATGCTGGCGAGGGGTATCTGCGGATTTCTTATGCAACTTCTCTGGAGTGCATCGAAGAAGGCGTGAGGAGAATCGCGAGTGGAATAGAAAAGCTCATGGAATAGGGGGTGCGAAGTTAAACGGCTTGTTGGTTCTAGTATCTTTGTACGAGTCTTGTAGCGTAGTCGTATGATCTTTGGACGTCCTTGTCTATTGCTGTTGGGGGTCTTTTTGGGGCGTGGGGACCTTCGTACTCTATCTCTGCGCTTACCGGCCCCTTCCAGTTATGCTTCTTTAGTATACGGAATATCTTGTGGAAGTGGACTTCGCCGTCGCCTACAGCTGGGAAGCTGAAATCCCCCTTTCCGCCGATGTGGTCTTTCATGTGGATGTTTAAGGTCCAGTCCAACACGTTCTCGATATCATCCTCAGCCTGAATGTTCTGGTAGTATCTTACGTTCGCCGTGTCGTAGTTGATCCCTATCCATTTAGAGTTCAATTCTTCCATGATGGGGCGGAATTTCCTCCCTGTCATAGAGCCATGAGTCTCCAAGGCGACTTTAACACCCTTGTTGCCGCAGTAGTCCTCAACTATCCGGATGTACTTGTAGAAAGTATCATAATCGTCCTTGGTTTTCAACTCTCCAACACTGTTATTGACTATGGTCGTTCCAAGCCTCGCTGCGAGATCTATCCTGTTCTTCCATAACTCTATAATCTCCTCAGACGTATGAGTTTTTTTAACGCCTGGCACATTTGATTTCCCAATTAGACTTACAGCCCCCGATATACACACGACCTTTATGTCAAATTCTCTAAGCAATCTTTCAAGTCTCTTGTAATCTTCTTCTTTCATTCTCTCAGGAACAACATGTTCCACATAGCCATAAATGCAAGCTAGCTCAATATTTCCAAATCCGGCTCTATGGATGCCACATAGCGCTCTCTCCAGAGTGCACTTTTCATAAGCGCCTGTATGCATCGCTAAGATATAATTTCCCTTCGCCATGGTGACCCACGAACACGCTATTACACTGACGTGTATAAAAAACTGCGGATAGCCGGCAAAAAAAGAGACTTAGTGTAGAACAATGATGTGATAATTTCTCATGAGTATGACTGGGAAATCACTACAGCTCAAACCGTTAATGCAGTAGTTGTAGCTTGAAGATGTTGGTGATGAAGCCTCAACATATTGGGGTTCCAAACGATTTGACAACCGAAACTGATTCTCTAGAAATAGTACAACTCATGGGTCGCCCCCGTCTCTGATTAGTACTAGTGCTCGTCAGGACATTCAGATTTCTAATGCGACACGAAAGGCCTCGTGTACCGCATAAATTATCTTGCGTGGTTTGGCACAATCACCAATGACATATGTCTTGGGGATTTTGTCTTTAAGTGTTTTGTAGAGTTCATCGTCAGGTATCATACTGAAAGCCAACACTACGTTGTCTGCCTTGAAGGTATGCCTATTCCACTCTTTGTCAATTGCGATTAGACCCTCGTTTGTTATTTCGTCAACTTTCATGCCAACTGACCATTTGACGTTCCTTTCTTCTAGCAGCTGGAGCAATGCCATTCTGCTGATCAATTCGACATCTGCAGCTATTTCCGGCGGCATCTCCACGATGGTTACTTTCTTTCTCTGTTCAGCTAGGAAGAGAGCTGTTTCACAGCCTACCAATCCTCCCCCTGCTACAATGATTTCCTGTCCAGTCTTCGTTTTCCCGAGAAGTACGTCAACAGCCGTAACCACTTTAGGATTGTCTATTCCAGCTATCTCGGGAACAAATGGCTTAGACCCGGTTGCGATTATCACTACTTCTGGTTTTCTCTCCTCGATTAGTTTGAGCGTAACCTCTTTTCCAAGCTCAACTCTTACTCCAAGTTTCTTGACTTGTTCCGACAACCAATCCTTAAAATCTCTTAGCTCCCTCTTGAACTCAGGAACCGAGCCTTCTACCATATGTCCACCGAGTCTGTCTCTCTTTTCGACCAGAGTTACTTTATGGCCTCTCAAGGCTGCAACTCTCGCCGCCTCCAGTCCGGCAGGGCCTCCGCCAACTATAAGTACGTTTTTCGGGCTCTCGGTTCGTGTAATTCTATAGTAAACCTCTCTTCCTGCTCTTGCGTTGATTGTACAAGTGGCATACTTATTGCCTAATCTACTCACGCAACCCTCGTTACACGCGATGCACTTACGGATGTCACCTATTCTGCCTTCTCTTGCCTTGCTGGCCCATTCTTCATCAGCTATTAAACCTCTTCCGATCGCAATGAAATCAGCTTTGCCTTCTTGCAGTATCTTTTCAGCGTGTAGTGGGTCCAATATCTTACCTACAGTGATAACGGGAATCTTTGCAACCCTCTTTATGGCTTCAGCAACATATACCAGACAATCTTGGGGGAAATATATCGGTGGGAAAAGCCAAGGTTTGGTTTCATAACAACCTGCATCCACGTGGAGCCCATCGACGCCCGCCTTTTCCAAGTAGATGACGATCTCCTTTCCTTCGCTAAGCTCACGACCCCCCTTCATCTTATGGTCAGCTGTATATCTGAACAGGAGAGGAAAGTCGTCTCCCACAACGTCTCTTATGCATTCTATCATTTCAAGTGCAAATCTAAGTCTTCCTTCTAGATCTCCTCCATACGCATCGGTTCGTTTGTTCCAGCAAGAGGTCATAAACTGATCTAGAAGGTAACCGGTGTGAGCATGTATTTCTATCGCATCATACCCGGCTAACATGGCTCTTCTTGCTGCTTCTCCGGAGGCTTTGAGTATTCTATCGATTTCATCAACCTTTAATTCACGCGCCAAGACTCTTGGATTGGCATTGCATGGTATTGATGAAGCTGAGACTGGTCGAATCTCAGGTGTTGCAACATCAGCCAGACTACCGTAACCTGGCGTCAGTTGGATACAGATCTTAGAACCGTATGCGTGAACCGTTTCAACCAATTCAGAGTGCTCTGCGATGTACTTATCATTGTCAAATCTTACCTGATTGTATGAAAGCGGATAGGGCTCGATATCGAGCGGCGTGTACAAAGTGCCACCTGTTTCTATCAATCCAACATTGTTCTTGGCTCGTTCAACGAGAAAATCTATATAACGCCTACCCAAGCTACCGTCCATATTTGCTAAACCCATAACCATTGGAGACATCACTATCCTGTTCCGAATCTCGAGAGTACCGATTCTTCCAGGCTCAAACAGCTTCGTTAGTTCAGCCATCTCAAGTCACCGAAATCGATTATTTGATGGATTGACGATATAAGCTTGAGGCTTCGCGGATCTCGTAGTTTGGACTTAGTCGGCCTTGTTGCGCTCCCGAGCAATTGCACTAACCCGAGTTTCGCGGATAGCTTCCGAATTGCTCTTCTATCATGTGATCATTGAAAACTCGAATACCGATGTTTAGAGCTGTGTTAACAGTGCGTTAAGGGATTCTCGCGCTTTGGACGCAACCGCGAATGGATCTTCGTTCCAATATGTCGCGAATGTTTCAAACGATATGAAGTCACTGTATCCTTTGTCCTTGACGATCTTTAGTATATTTCTTAAAGGTATTATTCCTTCACCTAGGTATAGACGATCGTTGTCCACATCAATCTTGTCTATTGGCAATGGCTTGAGGTCTTCTACTTGAAGTAAAAGCAATTCTCTTATGTCGACGGACTCAAGATCCTTCAACGAAGATCTAGATTTGAAGAAATGCGCTGTATCTACTATCAACCCAACGGAATCATGATTTACTTCATTGATTAATTCGATTGAAGAACCTAGATCTGGCGTAAAGTTGGTTTCGACTCCTCTGAATTCAAATCCTATCTTTATTCCGTGCTCCTCAGCCAGATCACCTAAGAATCTTAAGATTCTTGACGCCGTCCTTTTTATTTTTCTAGGCTCGACTTCATGGATCTCTTCGGGACATACAACCAGTAGGCCGCAACCTATTACGTTTGCCACATTGAGCATCTCCTTGAAAACATTGATATTCCTCTTCTGTTCATCGTTCGAACTAAAGAACATGTTCAAGAATGGGCATATGCTAACTGGTTCTAGGTTGTAGGAGTTTAAGAGACCTGCCAAATCTTTTGCTGTCTTCTTAGAAAGAAATTCTTCAAGTTTTGGTCTGAACAGTTGTCGCCAGATCTCAACTCCCTCAAAACCAGCCTCACTCGCAATTCTTATATCGCCTTCTAGGTCAGAACTGATGATCGTAATCCCATTTAATGAGCACTTCATTGCTGGACGCTCACCAATATTTGCTCTCAGTTAGGTCAATTTTCGAGTCTCCACATTCCTTGTGCTCTGACTCGCATATATGCCTTGGTGCTTGAAGATTCTGATGTCTTAGCCGTATCTGGTCGGCTGCTATTTTGATGTCCGTCATTATGCATGATGCTTGATGTTTATGCCAGCGGCTTATCGCCTGAAGCCATGAAAACGAGAATCCTTATTGTCGGATGAGGTCACTCCTGGTTCAGACTACTCGAGATTAAGTTAATCAAAGAAGCAAGAAAGAGACGAATTGCCATGTGAATTGTCAAGCACTTTGTGAGGACAGTTATAGAAGTTTCCGAGGGAATTATTGTACTTGATCGATTGATAAAAGAATCGCTGAAGGAAGAAGAAAAACGCATACCAAGGAGACAGATCTTATAAATAACTTGCCATACCATTTTGTAGAAGTGAACTTAGATGAAAGGGTATAATAACAAGGTTCTGCGGGTAGACCTAGATAGTGGATCACTAAGAGATGAAACTCTGCCTCCTGAAAACATCCTTAAGAAATTCATCGGAGGCACAGGTCTAGCTGAACGAATTTGCTATGAAGAAGTTGGTCCGGGTGTTAACCCTCTAGACCCCGAGAATCGACTAGTCTTTATGACAGGTCCTTTGACTGGTACGGCAGCACCATGCGCAAACAACTGTACGTGTGTGACCTTGAATCTTGAAGTTAATTATGCGTTTGGAGTGGCACATACACACGGGTTCTTCGGGTCAAACTTGAAGTTTGCCGGGTATGATGGCATCATCGTTCAAGGCGCGTCTGAGAGACCACTATATCTTTGGGTAAATAACGACCAGGTCGAATTAAGAGATGCGAAGAAGTTCTGGGGGATGGATTCGCATGAGAGTGTGCATGCGATAGAGAAAGTGCTTAAGGAAGACGACGAAGTGAAGACCCGTATTAGCGTTGCGGCTATCGGACAAGGTGGCGAGAACATTTGTGCTGGAGGAATGATCGTGAATGACGAACACCACGCATTCTCAAAAGGTGGGGTAGGCTCTGTTATGGGTTCAAAGAAATTGAAAGCGATAGCGGTCACTGGAGACAAGAAAGTCCCGTTATATGATGAGGAGAAATTCATGGAACAGGTGAAGAAGTGGCGAGAGAAGTTATTCGTGCCAAAATCTTTCGCTTGGTGGGTAAGAGAATGGTACAGTGGAAACCCAGACGTCGTAGACTACAAGAAAGTAAACTCACTCATAGCTGTAAAGAACTTGTCAACGGCAGATGATAAAGCGTGGCATAGCATGATGGCTGAAATTCGGGCGGGCAAGACGGCCAAGGTGCAGATAGTTCCATGTTATGGGTGTCCTATAGGCTGTTCGTACAGAATCGAGATTACAGCTGGCCCGTATAAGGGGCTTGTAGCAACTCCTAGCGGCGGTGGAGAGAGTATTGAGGGAGCGGCCGCGGTAGTGGGTATTTGGGAGGCTGGAGCTGTTTACCACATGATGGAACTCTACGATCGATACGGGCTTGATTCCAGCACGGCGGGATGCGCTCTTAGCCTAGCTTTCGAGTGCTATGAGAAAGGATTGCTCACAAAGGAGGATACAGGCGGATTAGAACTGAAATGGGGAAATGTAGAAGCTGCTGAGAAACTGCTTGAGATGTATGTGAAGAAAGAGGGCTTGGGAAAGATCTTGGCGATGGGCATCAAAAGGGCGGCTGAGGTAATCGGCGGCGATGCCCCGAAATATGCTGTTCACATCAAAGGCATGGGCATCAACCTTCATGATTGGAGGCCTGTATGGGGTATCCTTCTAGGCCAAATAGTAGCAGGGGCTGGCCCGAGGTGGGAGTCCGGTGGAATAGACACTTGGGCTACTGAACCAGACTTGGGTTACGAGGAGTTCTTGGAAGGCCCTTCAGCCAAAGGAAAACCTGAACCTGTCAGGCTCACGGCGACGAAGAAGTTGTGGGAAGATTGCATTGGAACCTGCTGGTTCTCGGCCTGGGGCGTTAAGGGATCGCTCGACTTCATACCTAAAGCTGTGAATTACGCAACTGGATTTGATTTAACCAGAGAAGATGCTTTGACGGTCGGTGAGAGAATTATGAACTTTGAACGTGTCTTCAGCATCGAAAGAGGATTCACCGTGGAAGATGATTTCAATATAGGTCCTAGACTTCTGGAGCCTCCTGATATGGGTCATGGTGCTGGGAAAACCATAGCACCGCACCTTAGAGGATTGGTTATGGAATATTATCGCCTTATGGGTTGGGATGAGAAGACTGGAAAACCTTGGAGAAGCACTCTCAGCCGGCTGGAACTAGAGAGAATGGCGGACAACATATGGAAATGAATCGCTCATGTAGAATAGGATGTAAAACGACAAACTAGTGACAGTGTGGAGATTGGAATATATACCCCATTACAGTTTTAGGAAGACATTCTAGTATCTTTCGACTAATCTCGTTATGAAGTCGAAAGATCGCTTTACGTCCTTATCTATTACTTCTGGGGGTCCTTTTGGGGCATGGGGGCCTTCGTACTCTATCTCTGCGCTGACCGGTCCTTTCCAGCCATGCTTCTTCAATATCTGGAAGACGTAGGATATTGCGTGTAGATGTGTGCGAAGCATTAAAGAGACCTTGCTGCGCCTCGTCAGGAACCTATAAAGTCCGAAAGAATCACACTAATGTCGCTATTGATCCAGAACTTATGACAGCCATGATACGGGCGAAGAGCGAAATAGAACAAGGCTCCAATCCGGATGTCGTCGTTGAGAATTTTTCGACGATCCTCCCTATCATCAAGAGTTGAATGGTGGAATTTGAATTTACTATATGTCGGCTGGTCCGCCCACACAAGTTGGAACATCTATGACTGTCGGCTGGTCAGCTGAAAAGCCTTTCCGGATAGCAGCGGGCAATTCCTTTGAATCCTCGATTCTTAGTCCGTTCGCCCCTAGAGCCTCAGCTGCCTGATCGAACCGAATGGGTCCGACTCTGCTAGCGATTACGCCTTCTTCTCCGAATCTGCGTCGCTGATCACAGGTAACTATGCCCCATGCACTGTCATTTGCTACAACAGCTACGAAAGGCAGTTTGTGCCGGACCGCTGATTCGAGCTCAGTTATCGTGAAACCGAAGGCTCCATCACCTGAAAGGAGTAGAACATCTCGATCAGGGTAAGCCAATTTCGCTGCCATTGCCCCGGGGATTCCCCATCCGACTACAGCGCTGGCTCCGCAAGTCAGCCAATGACTGGGGTAATGGTCAGCGAGCAACATATGCGCCCATTGACCGATGTTTCCTCCGTCAATCAAGAACAAGATGTCATTTGTTAGTAGTGGACGGAGGGCTTCCACGATGTCTAGGCCAGTCATCGGCTTAGTCAATGATGGAGGCTTCTCAGTCCAGCGGTGGCGAAAGAGCCGCCAACGCTCCCGTGCCTGCTCCAGCCACTTTCTGTGCGGAGGTTCGCCCGGAGAACGTAGTCCCGCAGCTATCTGATCAAGCGCTTGTGCTGGGTTTGCTGCGATAGACAAGTCCGGTTCAATTCCTTGTCTTAGTTCACACACGTCTCTATCGATGCGTATGATGAACACATCTTCCCTAACCTTTGGTGGCATAAGAAATCCAACTCTGTAGTCCACTCTAGCGCCAGCTAGAATGATCAGATCCGCGTCTTCGAGAAGTTGAGGTTCACCGCTTGCAGCGCCCACAACGCCGAGGAAATTTGCGTGGGATCTCTCAAATGCACCTCGGTCCCATATAGGGGTGACTATTGGAATAGCGGAGGCCTCGCTGAAATGCGTAAGGGCTTCCTGTCCATTTGCGTAGAAAACCCCACTTCCAGCTATGAGAAGAGGGCTTTGTGCGCGTTTGATAATCTCAACAGCCTCATTGATGAGACCGTCGACTTCTTCTCCCAGAGTAGTTTGAACACTGCTATTCTTGACCGCACCAATGGATGTGTCAACCTTTTCTTCCAATACGTCGATTGGAACTGTCAAGTGGACGGGGCCTGGACGGCCACTTGAGGCTGCTGACAATGCCTGTCTGACTGAAAAGACGAGATCGCTGGTCCGGCTAACCCATTTAGAAAATTTGCAGATTGGCGCAGCTAGGGCAACTTGATCGAACTCTTGGAATACGCCACGGTTAGCTCCGTATCCAGCGCTTGCACCAGTGATTAACAAGAGAGGTGCGCCATCAAAGAAGGCGTTGGCAACTCCTGTGAGGGCGTTCGAATGCGCTATTCCGCTACTTACAGCGCAGACTCCGATTCGGTTGGTGAGTCTCGCGTATGCATCGGCCATGTATGCAGCTGCTTGCTCGTTATGCGTGTCAATCAGCCGGATGCCGGCCTTACGGCATGCCACATAGAACGGATCCAATCCGTTCCCACAGAGGGTTGATACCCAAGTCACCCCTGCTCGTTGGAGTTCCAAAACAATAAGATCCGCCCCAGTCAGTATCATGCACTAACCACTCCTCGTTGATCGGTAAAGGCATTTGATTTTAAGAGAATAAAAGAGAACTCCCTATTCTAATACTTTTTCAAACGGAGGAGCGGATAGAAAATACTCAGGCGTCAATGAGATCTCCAGTACGAATGTATGGATAGCCCTGCAAATATTGCAAAGCAAAGTATACGTTCCCTCACGGGAGTGGACATTCCACTCACGACTGCTGGCCGAAAACCGAATGACAAAATTCAACTGCTGAAAAGGAATCAAAATGCGAACAAAGGAAGATAAGGAGTTAGGTCGAGCAACATTCGACAAGCAACCAATGAAGTGAGCCGTTAACGATGTCAACCATGCAATGGTTTTCCCCATTTCAATGTATTATACGACCAATCTGATTTTTCACTTAAACAAGAAAAACCGACATCCTTCTCATCCTGATGAGAGCAGGCTGGTCAAGGCTGCCTGTCGGGCTTCAGCTAAAAAGCGAGGCGGGATTATGGATTCACCCGTCAATATGGTGGTGGAAACCTGAGGAAGAGTAGACTATTACATGAGCTTGAGACAATAGAGTACTTAGTAGAAAGTGAGGGGGTAAATGTGAATAAGTCTGTTATGCTTACTTAGACTTTTGGGTTAACGAAATTGATTACGTTCGAAAGATATTAGATGGGGCCGTCAATTGCGATCGATAATATTGGCCATGACGCCTTCTATAGCACAATAAAAAAATTCAGTTTTATTACCACGCCTATCTCCTCAGAAGATTTTTAAAAGATATTGGTCCCTATAAGCCGCATGATTCTAATCGACAAGTTTGCCTGAGATTTCAAACATATTCGAATCTTGCGTTGGTCGTCTTTACTTGGGCTCAATTCTGTAGGCACGCATTGCGTTATCGAAGAGTATCTTTCGCATATTCTCTTCGGAAATGTTCAAAGAGAGAAGCTTAAAGAATTCCGACTCAAATGTCAAGTATGGAGTGTCCGTTCCCCATACTATCCTGTCAGCGCCAATTTCTCGAACTGTCTTTTCTATGATTACTGTAGGATTTGTCGCAGACATATCTAGGTAGATGTTTTCCGCGATGCTTGCTGCGATAGGGGCCTCATAACTGCTGTCACACAGTCCCATATGTCCACAGATTATCGGTACTTCCGGAAAACGTTGCGCAACATAGGCTATGTGTATGGGCAAAGACATAGGCGGAGTTCCCGTGTGAACAAGTACAGGCAAACGCTCCTTGGAGGCCTTTTCCATCACTGGAAAAATAAGATCTTTGTCATAGACATTGTAACCATCGTAGTGAGGATGCAACTTCACCCCTTTGAAACCCATCTTCGCGCATCTATCAATCTCGTTGACGGCCTCCTCACCCCCTAGGTGCGGGTCAACATGCGCGAGTGGCACTATCCGATCGGGATACTTTCGAAATATGTTTGCAACATCGTCATTATCCTTCCGTATGTTTCTCGTCAAAGCAGAGACTGCAGAATAGCTAATATTGTACCTCTCCATGTAGGCAACAAGATCTTGACCGGTCATGCTTTTACCGATATCATAGAGGTAGCCGAGATGTGAGTGAGCATCGAAAATCTTGAATTCCTTCCAAATTGGAGGAATCTTGACCATGTGTCGTACACTCTCTAAGCCTACGTTTCAACAGGAGTTTATGATGGTTCCTGTATATCACATTAACCACATGTGCTCTGTAAGTCTCTCTACCAAGGCAAATCAAAACGGCTGAAGGAGCCTTAACGATTGCTGCCACAACATCCTTGAGGATGGAACGGGCCTCTTCAACCGTAGCTCTTTTGCCATCTGTTGAATGATCAACTTACCGAGGGGTCTAATTACATTTGAGCATCAGATCAGAGTGATCTAAGGGTATCATTCTGCGAAAAGCCAAAGTCAGTTTGATAACGGCTTCTTTTCCGAAAGAAAGAATCGATTTGGCCAAGCACTGAAACATTTTTGCCAGTGCTGAGTTAGAGAAATCCGGGTTGGATGTTCTATACCCTGAAAAACTGATACGTGAGGTTATTGGCCTTGCTAGACTCGTTGGTCCTACAAGTGACCATGCCTATCTCGATTCTTTTCCATTATTCCCTGTGCAGGTGAGAACTCTTCAATTCCTTTCTTAGTGACCCTCACACCGTCTTCCCAGCGCAAACCGAAAGTAGCGCTAAGAAGTAGTATCATGTAGTATCGTGCTCGTCCTATGGGTCCAGTAGCCAAATCTCCGATTCTTCTCAGTCAAGGACAATCTCATTTATCTGAAAGCCATTGTCTTGCTCTCCTGTTAGGAGAAGTAGAATATTTTTGGATGCTTATCTCTTGAATAGGCCGACTCCGTCTACCAGTGTTCGCTTTATCGTTATGATCAAATTTGCTTCTCCCTTAACACTCAACGGATCCCGCGAGTTCCTAGTCACAACGATATGTTGTATATTGATCCGGGATTTCGACTCATATCGTTCAGAGGCAGTGTGCTCAGAGGAAGAAAGACAGATTTGCTCGGAATATCGCCTATGCATGCAATTAAATACTGTAGAAACCAATTACTGAACGATTCATTTTGAAGACCAGCATCTTGTTTAGTCCTATGAAGTTAGGAAAGATAGAGGTCAGAAATCGCATTGTCCTAGCACCGATGTGCATGGGGCTCTACAACCCTGATGGTAACATAACGAAAGAGACAATCCCTTACATCGAGGCTCGGGCTAGAGGGGGCGTAGGCCTTGTCATAAGCCAAGCCTCAAGGACCACAGAGTACCAAAAGTTCCCACAAATTGGTTCCTATGACGACCGGTTCATACCAAGCCTGAGGGAGTACGCGGAGCCTGCCCACAGGTATGAGGCGAAGATCCTTCTTCAGATAACTGCGAGTGGAGGTGCTGACCCTCTGGGCTCATACGCGCCCTCCGCCATCGATATTCCGTGGTACTCAGTTCTGCCTAAAGAGTTGACCAAGGAACAGATAAACGAGATAATAGACGACTTTCTTCAAGCAGCATTAAGAGCGAAGAGGGCGGGAATGGATGGTGTTGAGCTGCACGGCGCCTATGGCTACCTAGTCGCAGAGTTCATCTCACCTTTTAGTAATAGGCGGAAAGACGAGTACGGCGACGACTTCGAGGGAAGGATGCGCGTCGCTGTGGAAATCGTGCGAGGCATTCGAAGAGTCTGTGGCAACGACTTCCCAGTGGGCTTCAAGTTCAACGCGTATGAGGATGTCCCAAGAGGAATTGATCCGAAGTTAGGCGTTAAGATCGCCAGTAAAATGATTGATGAGGGCGTGGTCTATATTCATCCTGTTTCAATGGCTTCAAGCTTGGCGACGTTGGGCCTCTCAAAATATCCGGCAATGCCCATCTTATATCACCCTCAAGACGTAACAATACCATTAACCGAGTTTGTGAAGCGTAATGCTGGAGACATACCTGTAATAGCTGCAGGCGGGATAAAAGATCCAGTCTTCGCCGAAAGCATAGTCGCATCAGGTAAGGCAGATATGGTTGCCCTCGGAAGAGCTCTCCTAGCAGATCCTTATTGGGTGAACAATGCGATGGCTGGAAAACGAGTCCGCCCATGCATAAGGTGTAACGTCTGCCATTACGAAGCTATTGCTAAGGTGAATGGGATTGTGTGCACAGTGAACCCGTACTTGATGAGAGAGTTAGAGGAGCCTGTAAAACCGGCTGAGAGACCTAAGAATGTAATGGTCGTAGGAGGAGGCCCAGCCGGAGTTACAGCCGCGGTTGTAGCTTCGCACAGGGGGCATGAGGTAACAGTGTACGAAAAGGCGGAGAAGTTAGGGGGTTTACTAATTGCAGCTAGTTGGCCGGCATTTAAAGCCGACGTTCTGGACCTGTTGAACTACCTGCGCGAAGAGGTCGCTGACAGCAATGTTGATGTGAGGACGGGCTGTGAGGTTACTCCTGAAAAGGTACGGGACTTTGCTCCTAGTTCCCTAGTCATAGCTGTTGGAGCCTCACCAATAATCCCGCGCATCGAGGGGCTTGAAAACGCCAATACTCTGGCTGTGGAACAGGCGCTACTGAGACATGATTTAGTCGGCAAAGAGCCAGTTATAGTTGGCGGGGGTGTTACAGGGTGTGAGACAGCCCTCTACCTATCGCAGCAGGGCAGAAAGGTCACGATTGTGGAGAAGTTATTGGAGCTAATGCCCCTAGAAGAAATAGGCTATAAGTATAAGACATCTGTTATCACGAAGATGTTGAAAGACGCAGGAGTAAGAGCATTCCTCAACTCAGAAGTGGTCGAGGTAGGCCAGTCAACGGCCGTGATCAGGTTTGGGCGCACGACCGTCGAGATTCCGGCAGATACCGTAGTGCTCTCAGCAGGCTTAGCGCCTGACAACCGCCTAGTAGAATCCCTAAAGGCTTCATGCAGCGAGTCGTACGTCATAGGTGACTGCGCAAGCCCTAGGCGTATCCTCGAGGCCATCTACGAGGGTGATAATGTGGGACGGAGAATCTAGAAAACAGATGCCAAATGGTGGAGGATTATTCATTCCTTACAACTGCCCGCAATAGTCGATAGCCAAGCTAGAAGCCTCGCATGGGAATCAAAAAGAAAGAAATCAAGAAGACAAGGGTGCATCTTCTAGTCGTTTATTGTGTCTTGCAGACTGGTACTTTCTAGTTCCATTGGCTTAACATCGGTCTATCGCGGAACAACACTTATCGGTTGATCTAGCGGTGTCACGACGTTGACTTCACCGGGAAGAGTCTTGAGAAATGTTGCTGGCAATTCGGGGTTAGGGTCGGCGTATAGCGCTACGTGAACAGCCATCTGTTGCCATGTCATCTCCGGTCCAGCGCAGAGGCCATCGCACCAGAATGATCTGTATTTCACCTCGATCTCTTCGTCGCCTAGGATCAGAGCTGGTCCAACTGTATTCGCATGACTTGGAACAGCCCATTGGTTGCTTCCCCAAGTGTGAAGTGCATTCTGATAGATTGTTGAAGCATCAAGT
>Ga0129297_10000193_pt1 | contig 28843 bp, 32 predicted proteins | sample I18A1metaG_FD_94708 | JGI IMG/M metagenome (GOLD analysis project Ga0129297, IMG submission 94708) | Lake sediment bacterial and archeal communities from Gulf of Boni, Indonesia to study Microbial Dark Matter (Phase II) - ​I18A1 metaG | ecosystem: Environmental > Aquatic > Freshwater > Lake >... | reverse complement strand
TATCAGTGCGCGCAAAGACAGCCCGCTCTAATGCCAGCTCGCTCATCCTGTTCACTTTCACAATCTTCGCGCTTCCTATGATGGCTGGCAGCGGCCCTGCCCCAGTCTCGGGACAAGACGTGACGACGACCCAGACATCCCAAACGACAACGGTGTTCGTCACAACATCGACCAGCAGCACGACTACAACAGGCGAAACAGGCACACGTACAACCTCAACTCTGACCACTGCAACTGCAACCACCACATCACAGTCTGGCCTGTGGGATCTGCTGATCCCTATCCTGTTGATCGGAATCGGAGCGGGCTTGAGCATGGTATTGGCCGCGGCCGTACTTTTCACCAGAAGACGCACGAGTCTCAGGCCAACCATGCACATGATCTGCCCACGATGTCGTGCACCCGTCAGCCCATACGACGCTGTCTGTCGCACCTGCGGCGCCGCCCTCTACTACCCGTATAGGTTCTATCCACGTCGACGCTAGGTATCTCAACCGAAGCGCTCGATCTACACGTCCTAGGAGACAGGTTGAAAGCCTCGGCAGGCCGGCTGAATCTTCGAATTCGAAACCCAACGGCCACCCCTTGAGCGATCCTTCTTCTCAATACGTCAGCCATCATGGGATGGGCACGTACTGTCGGGAGCGCTCCGAATCCCACGTTGCGGACGTCGTGGTCTATCGAATCAGGGCTTAGATAGACGAAGCCTCGCCAGAGCCAAACCCAATGAGACGACGAGTGTTATCGTCGCTAGAGCATTGAGTTGAGGTGACACGCCTCCCCTACTCGCCATCGCATAGATCCTCAACGGCAGAGTCTGGAAGCCTGGTCCCGCCGTAAAGGCGGTCTTGATGAAGTCATCATATGATACCGTGAAGGCGAGCAGCCCTCCAGCTATCACGCCTGGCAGTATCAGTGGTAATGTCACATGAAAGAAGGTACGTAGCTCGTTGGCACCCAGCGATTTTGCGGCTTCCTCAACCGACCGGTCAAATCCGACAAGTCTTGCTCTTATCACTATCGTGGCATATGAGATCGCAAATGCGACATGCCCTATGACGACTGTGAATGCTCCGAGCGGTATTCCTGTGAAGACGTAGAACAGCAGAAGCGACAGCGCTTCTGTGATCTCTGGAATGACTACTGGGAAGTAGAGCGAGCTATCGAGGATGGTCTTGCCTCGGAAGCTGTAGCGGATCATCACGAAAGCCGTCATTGTACCCAGGACCATCGAGATGACGGCTGTGAGCAGAGCTACCCAGACACTGTTGTAGATCGCCCTCCAAACCGTTGGGTCCTCGATCAGCGTGTCGTACCATCTGAGTGAGAACCCCCGCCAGACTGCTAGGAGTTTTGAGTCATTGAATGAGAACACGACCATTACCAGTATCGGGGCATAGAGGAATACGTATAGGGCAAATGAATATCCTTTCAGGATCTTTCCCCATACATTTCTCATATGGCCATCTCCTCGCCCTTCGTAACGTACTTCATGTACAGCGCGACCATCAGAACAACGAGCGCGATCAGAATTATCGAGACAGCCGAGCCGAACCACAGGTTGCGTGTCTTCAGGAAGAGCGTCCAGATCAGATTGCCGATCATGAACGACTCTGTGCCTCCGAGCAGCTGGGGTATTATGAACTCGCCCACGGCTGGAACAAAGACGAGAATCGATCCAGCACCTATGCCGGATCTCGTCATGGGGAGAGTAACATGAAGGAAAGCCCTCGCAGGCCCTGCCCCCAAGCTTCCCGCCGCCTCAAGTAGCGCCTTATCCAACTTCTCCATCGAGGCGTACAGGGGCAGAATCATGAATGGGAGATAGTTGTAGATCATTCCGAGCAGAACGGCCTGCGTGTTGTACATCAAGCTCAAGGGCTGAGAGATCAATCCGAGGCTAAGCAGTACTACATTCACGATTCCGTTGACATCGAGAATAGTCATGAGCGCATACGTCCGAAGCAGGAAACTCACCCAGAATGGAATTATCACCAGCAGCATCAGAGTCTCCCTCCGCCGCCCGCTCTTCACAGCGATGTAGTATGACATCGGATATCCGAGCAGCAGGCACGCCACGGTCGTTCCGAAGGCCATCAGTAGCGACCGGCCAAAAACCAATGGCGCGATCGAGTCGAAGAACTCGAAGTAGTATTCAAGCGTAGGCTCAAGCCGAAACTGTCTTAGTATGTCGATCATGCCGAAGGCGTAGAGAATAACGATCGCGAATGGCGCAAAGAAGAAGATTGCAAGATAAATTGCCGTTGGTGATATGAGCAACCGGGCGAGGAAGCCGCGAGTCTTTCTAACGCGGACGGTTTGGATTGCCTTGTTGGTCGTTCTCGAGCTTGATCACCGTTGCATCCGCCTTGTTCCAGCCTATGCGGGTCTTCTCGCCGGTCTCTAGGGGAATGGTTGGATTGGCTCGAATCTTCATCAGCAGATTGGCGCCGACCGTCACGGAGGCGACAACATGCGACCCTTGATACACGAAATCCTCAACGATCGCGTCGAACAGGTTGTCCAACCCTTTGAGGTCGGGACCGATACTCACTCTCTCTGGCCTAACCGACAGAACACCTCCGCCGATGGCCACGTCGTCGGTTTCGACTAGGACGGGGTGAGGTAGGCCCTTACAGGCGAATGCCCCGGCGGCCTCGCTGGTTCCATCTAGGAAGTTTGTCTCTCCAATGAAATTGGCTACGAACTGTGTCTTCGGTTTGTCGTAGATATCTTTAGGGCTGCCGATCTGTTCGACTCTTCCATTGTTCATGACCGCGATCGTGTCGGACATTGTGAGGGCTTCCCCCTGGTCGTGCGTCACGTAGATGAAAGTCGTGCCAACTTGTTTCTGGATTCTCTTGAGTTCAAGCTGCATGTGCTGCCTGATCTTCAAGTCGAGCGGGCCTAATGGTTCGTCTAGCAGGAGCACTCCCGGTTCTCTCACCATTGCTCGGGCAATGCCAACGCGTTGTTGCTGCCCGCCGCTCAACTGGTGGATCCTTCTATCTCCGAAGCCCGGAAGCCCGACGAGGTCGAGAGCTTCTTCCACTTTCTTACGTATCTCATGCTTCTTCATCCTCGCCATCTTGAGTCCGAATGCTATGTTGTCAAAGACGCTCATGTGGGGGAAGAGCGCGAGGTGCTGAAAGACAATCCCGACGTTACGCTTGTAGGCAGGAATATCATTGGCGGCGACTTGACCGAGTTTCACAGTTCCCTCGTCAGGTTCTTCGAGGCCGGCGATGATCCTTAGAGTCGTGGTCTTGCCGCAGCCGCTGGGGCCCAAGAAAGAGTAGAACTCGTTCTTCTTGACACCGAGGGACACATGATCGACTGCGGTGACGGTGCCGAAACGTTTCACTACGTCAACAAGTTCCACTTCAAACATTCTGTAGCCCTGAGACAAAGCGAGACTCTGACGACATCGATCCGCAGCGCTCGGACATGGCGCTACCCAACAACCTCCAACCACACTGTCTGATACTTCTCCAGCTCTTCTTGGGTAGGGGGTTTGAGGGTCTCTAGTTTCTTGTACACGTCCTCGGGGATGTTGATCTCTGGATTATTCGCCATCTTCTCGTTCAAGAAAGGAAATGAGTCTTTGTTGGGATTTGCGTAGTATCTCACGTTTGATATTATAGCTATGACAGTCGGATCTAGGATGAAATTGATCCACATATGCCCGGCGACTGGATGGCGCGCGTTCTTGAGGACGGTCATGTTGTCGATCCAAACAGTGCACCCCTCATCTGGGATCGTGTATTTGATGTCCGGATTCTCATCTGCGGTATAGAATATGTCTCCGCTGTATGCCTGGGAGATCATGAATCGCCCACCTGCGAGCCCAGGCATATATTCGATGGCTCCTGTGTACTTCGCGAGGTGGGGCTTCTGCGCCAACAAGACCTCCTTTGCTTCGTTAAGGTGACTCTCGTCTGTGTCGTTCAGAGAGTAGCCGAGATATTTCAGGGCTGCACCTATGGGCTCTCGCATCTCGTCAAGCATCGTGATAGTCTTCTCGTATTTCTGGAGTCTTTCGGGCTCGAACACATCAGCCCAGCTCGTGACCGGCTCTTCAACCTTTGCCGAATTCCATCCTACGCCGGTGGTTCCCCACAGGTAGGGAACTGAATACTTGTTCCCGGGATCATACACAGGGTTCTTGAATTTCTCATCGAGGTGAATGATGTTCGGCAATTGTGTGGTGTCGAGTTCAGCTAGCAGGGTGAGATCGATCATTTCCGGAACCATGTAGTCCGGCACCATAACGACATCGTAACCACTCTGACCAGTGGTGACCTTAGCCCTCATCTCGTCCGGGCTCTCAAAAGTGTCATAGACCACGGTAATTCCGGTGTTCATCTTGAAGACTTCGATCAGGTAGTCGTGGATGTACTCGCTCCACGTGTAGACCCTCACCTCACCTTCCGGCTGCACCGGAATCTTCTTCTTTAGATCCTCGAGTTCAGCTTTCAGACTCTCCTCCTGGCCGCGTGTCATCTCCGTTCCATAGTAGTTGCCAGCGAGCGCCCCGACTGCAGCCCCGATGGCAGCAGTGCCCCCCATCTTCACGAAGTTTCTTCGACTTGACTTGCTCAAAGAATGTCATCCTTCGCATGTACGACCAAGTTTGCTTATAGATTTGCCGACGATGATATTTTTCCTAAGAAATCGCGTTCTAGTAGAACTTCCGCGTCTCGGTGAAGTGTTCCTCGATCCTGATCTTTCTCTTGCCGACTTCCACGAAGAATGGCACAGGGTCAACAATGGCCTCGGGTGGAAAGACACCAGCCTTCTTGATCTTTTCCTTTGCTTGCCATTCCGAGACCACGGAGGGTGGAACCGAGGTGTCACGTGCTGATGATATTCCTCTCTCAGGGTCGTTCCATGTGATTATGTGATACGTGACTGTGGCCGGAGATTCCTTTCGAAGCCCAAAGACATCAATCCTAAACGCGTCATACTCGTACTCCTCGCGAGACGGCGGCTCGCCCCTAGATTTCGAGATGGCCCTCTGATACATTGCCGTCAAGAAGTCAAGAGGGGAAACGCGTGCCTCGCCTATCGCGATCTCTGTCATATCAGCGAATCCTAAATTCTTCAGAGTCTTGAAGGTCGCGAGATCTGTGCTTGGGAATCCGATGCGGAAGGTCACGTTGCGGCAACCTTTTCCAATGTACCTGCCCATAGTTGCTGGTTCAGAATGTTTGACAAAGTATGCGGTAATCTTGCCGATCGGATCTTGCATTGCAACTGTGGTCTCCCCGGAAAGCACTGGTTGCTTGACATGTTTCCCGTCCAGCCACATCACTGGTTCTTGGGTGAACTCGTCCATGACGGTCCGTATCGAGTAGCCAGGCCAACCCGGCTCCTTGACTGGCAGGGTGTTCCCCCAAGTGCAATAGATGTTGATGGTCTCGACCTTGTCGAGTTTCGCCGCTCCTGCAGCTCCGGCAATATTCGTCAACCCAGGCGTGCTACCCAGGCCTATCGTTGCGTTGATTCCCGCGCTCTTCCATTTCTCGTCAAGTTGAAGTTGCTTCAACGTAGTATCGAAGAGCCCACCCAGGTCAGTATAGTGAGCGCCAACTCGGATACATGCTTCCATGACGGATAGGTTGGTCTGATACCAAGCACAGTTCACAACTGTGTCGACCTTTTCCGCCTCCGCCAGCTTTGCCACATCACCTGTATTGCTCGCGTCAAGTTCTATGATCTTCACACGGTCGGCCAGTCTCAGATCCCACATCGCCTTCTTGACATTCGCAAGCTTCCGGCTCGCAGCTATCACTTCTGCCTTGTAGAACTCAACCAAGTCTTGGACTGTGTACGCTCCGATCTGTCCTGAAGCTCCAAGGACGAGCGTTTTCATCTGCTTGAGCCTCACCTACGACTACTCTTTCGGTAACTTCTGAACCTTACCTCTTTGAGTCGCCTGCGAGGGACTCAATCACAACGTGACCTTCTCGGCTCGAACCCGCAAGTCGAACTTTCTCGCTTCCTCAATGAAAGTCTCAGCATTCAAGCACTCCGGAACGATGACCCCTCGGTTCTCGATGCGCCCCTTGGCCAGCATGAGCGCGCAGGCGGCGGTGAGGGTTCCAGCCAAATAGGAGTTCGCGTTTGAACGATACTTCTCGTACGCTTCATCATGAGTCATCGTCACATACAATTTATGGAAGACTCGCTCGCCGGAGCTCTCTCCCGTGACCTCGACGAGGATGCCAGCGTTTGCTCGAATCTTCCCAGCGATCTGCGAGGGCGGAGGCAAGAGATGCAGGAGCAGGCTCAACGGACTGACTTTCACAGTCCCGATCTGCACCGGCTTTCGGTTCAGCAAGCCTAACCCTTGGAGGACTCTGATGGTGATTGTGTTCGTGTCCGTCGTGCTTGTTGGCTGTATCTTTGAGTCGATTAGCGAAGTAGAAGCTAGTTCTTGCTGCCGATTCCGCGTACACCGTCGCCGAAATTCTCAAGACTCAACGGTTTGGACAAGCTCCGCCGTGGATCCTGCGGCTTCACGGAGCGCTCCCTATCTTTGAGACGATCTCTCGAATGATCCTGAATGACATGCCCCAGATGGTGTGATTCGAATAGTTGTAGCAACCCATCGGGATCTTCTCGTCTCCAATCTGGACCGTGATGGACGAGACATTCTTCTGGTTCAAGAGGAATGACATTGGGATCCAGATGAGTTCCTTTGCCTCAAGGCTCGTCTTGGGATGAACTTGCTCCTCGAGCAGGAAGATGAACGGGGCTACGATCATTGGAACATTCTTTGGCTGCACGTTGCGTAGGCATCCCAAGAAGCTCTGCTTGCGCAGGTCGATCCCGACCTCTTCTAGAGCCTCTCGGGCGCCCGTGTCGAACAGTGAGCGATCCTGCCGATCGGCGTGACCGCCCGGAAAGGCCATCTGACCGGACCAAGGATCTTGAGGATTCTCGCGCCTTCTGATCATGAGCAACCACAGATCCCCCGCCTCTTCCTTGAGAAGAACCGCGACCGCTCCCCGGAGCCTCTTAGAATCGGAGGGGAAAGGCTCCTGCTGGTGTGCGAGAGATCGTCTCAGTGTTTCCAGCATGGATTGAGCGGAAGTGTTTCTCGTTGACGTGGAAGACGCCGTCTACATCACCATGCTTTCGGACGTATGACCCATCGAATTCTCGGTCAAGCAAGTAACATGTCTGTGCCCGAATGACTTAATATCCCTGCTTCTCGCCTTCCTTCAAGGGATCCGCAATCGCAGCTTGGCTATATTCCATAGTCAGCGTCATTCTGATCAGTCTTGTCTCTCTGATTGGGGTCTTCACCCTTTTCTTGAAGGCAGATCGACTGGCAAAGATAACGCTCTTTCTCGTCAGCTTCGCCGTCGGCGGCTTGTTTGGTGATGCTTTCATCCATCTCCTCCCAGAAGCCTATGAAAAATTCGGAACGAGCCTCAACGCATCTCTTTATGTGATTCTTGGTATTCTCATCTTCTTTGTGCTGGAAAAGTTTCTACGCTGGAGACACTGCCATATCCCAACGTCAGAAGAACACTTGCATCCCCTGGTCACCATCAACATGGTCGGTGACACGGTTCACAACCTGATAGACGGAATGCTTGTCGGAGCAAGTTACCTAGTCAGCTACCCCATCGGAATCACGACCACGCTGGCAGTCATTCTACACGAAATACCACAGGAGGCCGGTGACTTCGGCGTGCTGATTCATGGGGGGCTTTCCGTGAAGAAGGCCTTAGTCTTCAACCTATTGTCGGGTACAGCGGCGATCCTGGGCGCTGTTCTTTCCATTGTTGTGGGGAGTGAGATGCAAGGGTTTTCGGTGTCTTTGCTGCCAATAACAGCGGGCGGTTTCCTGTACATTGCTGGCTCGGACTTGATTCCAGAACTTCACCATGAGACCAACGCGTCGACATCTTTCGTTCAGCTGATCCTAATAGTACTGGGAGTTGGGATCATGGCGTTACTGCTCTTCCTAGGATAGCCATCGTCAAAAACAGAACACTTGAGCGTCGATTTCAGTCCGAATCCTCTAGGCTCGCGACGTTCCCCGACACCGGAAGTCGGGTCATTGAAGGAATTCGCTGAGACGAGCATCAGCTCTGGGCTTCAGGATCTGGAAACACTTCTCAGGTGAGACCGCCTTGAAATCGTATCCGAGCCTTGCAAGAAGTGTCGATGTTCCCGATCTGAGTTCTGGAGCGGCTAGGATGCCTCTGACAGGACGGTTTACCCTCTTCCTCAGTGTCTCGACATAGCGGTTCAGTTGGAGTGCTGCGTCACGGCTTGCAGGGTTGCGCTTGATCTCGACGACGACAAGGCGTCCATGACCGTCTTCCGCGTAGACATCGGTGAACCCTGAATCGCCCATCTTGGTCTCTTTGGAGATCAGTTTCAGCCCAGTCTCGATCAGCGACGGGTCAAGCATGATCGCCCGTTTCATCTGCTCCTCTGTAACGTGCATGGCGAATTCGCCCTCGTCTGCAAGTGTCACGGCCAAAGCCACCGAGACTTTGTCGAAGAGGAGTCTGAGGGATTCCTTCGGCTTCTGACGAATTGCCAAAATGCTGAGAAGCTTCCCGTCCTCCAGACCGACGCGGAATTGGCATCTCGGCGGTTGCCAGTTTACGGGTTCGTACCCCGACCGACGGTGAATCAGCACGGAACCATCAGCTTTGACCACCAGCACTCGCTCCCCCCAGGTGAGTTTGGAGGCTGCCCTGCCTTCGTAGTTCACTGTACAGTTGCCGGCCACGATCAGCACCTTCTGTTTGGCTAATGCGTCGTTAATCAGGTCTCGGCACTCAGTCAACGACGGCGAAACAAGCGAGACAACTTTCGAATCGGCCAGGGACAATGGAGATTTCCTGGGAATCTTCTATCGGACAGCTGTCTTAAAGCTGTCAACTCTGCTTCCCGGCCTGGTTCCGTCTCGAAACGCGATTACTTCAGAAAGTCAGATGTTTGATGCCTCTACAGGGCTTCTTCGACCCGAGTCCCCTTTTGCTACAAGCATAGCAACATGAGCATGGCTCTATGCCTAGCTGGAATCACATGAAGTACTGTTGGAGGCATGATTCTGTCCAGACGACACCCCTGAGATGGCGCCTTATTGCCGTAGAGGGCTTGCACAAGGTCTACTTTCACTCGGCTCTCTGGAATATATCCGCCGCCGGTGACGTGGGTGTTGCACTGAAGTTTGAAATAATGCGCGGTCGTCAGGTATGGGCGTAAGCGTTGCTTGGGATTATGGGACCTCGCAGCTGGCGCGAGGACAATCAGCGCGCTTAGCTGTAGGTGTCTGGTGGGAAGCCCTTGTCCGAACAGAAAGAGAAACCGACGACTGAGCCAAAGAAGAGATACGAATTCATCGAAGATATCCCCGGCGTAGGCCCCGCCACCGCAGAGAAGCTGAGAGAGCTCGGATTTCACACGGTTGAATCGCTCGCGACTGCAACCGTGAAAGAACTTACACAGGCGAGCATAGGAGAGAAGCAGGCAGCCAAGATCATCGGCGAAGCCCGGAACAGCATCGCCACGAGCTTCGTCCGAGCAGACGAACTCATGAGGATGCGCCAGAACGTCCTCCGCCTATCCATGGGCAGCAAGCAGCTGGACGAGCTTGTGGGAGGCGGCCTTGAGAGTCAGACGATCACAGAGTTCTACGGCGAATATGGAGTTGGCAAAAGCATACTCTGCCACCAGCTTGCCGTCAACGCTCAACTACCCGTTGAGCAAGGCGGCCTCAATGGCGGCGCACTATACGTAGACACTGAGAACACCTTCAGACCGGAATGGATCGTCAGGATGTCGGGACCCTTAGGTCTCGACCCAGAGACGGCTGGAAAGAACATAATCTATTCCGAGGCTTTCAACTCTGATCATCAGATGTTGATTCTCGAAAAGGCGGACAAGGTCATTCAGGAGAACAACATCAAGCTAATCATCGTGGACTCTCTCACAGGTCATTTCCGCAGCGAGTATCTTGGACGTGAAATGCTTGCCGAACGACAACAGAAGCTTAACAGTCACATGCACAGACTTGTGAGGCTTGCGCGTGCATTCAATGCTGTGGCAGTTGTCACGAACCAAGTGATGGCGAAGCCAGACGCCTTCTTTGCGTCGGGAGTTGAAGCAGTGGGGGGTCACATCGTCGCGCATACTTCGCATACACGCATCTTCTTGAGACGTGCGACCGGCGGACCGGTCAGGATCGCGCGGCTCGTGTCGAGCCCGTACTTGCCGGAAGGCGAGCGGATCTTCAAGATCACAGAAGAAGGAATAAGAGACATCACCGAAGAGGACGAAATCAAGAGGCGAAGATAGTGGCCGGAACACTGCCTGAACAAGGAATTGACAAGTATCTTCGATTCATCGTTGAGCGCAGAATCGCGGACGCTGAGAAGGAACTCGAAGATCTGAGACCGAAGATCGGGAACACGGAGTGGAACAGAGGCTACATGAAAGCGTTAGAAGGCCTTCTCCTCACACGGAAAGCAAACAGCGACAACTACCTGTTCTTCGCCAAGAAGGAGTTTGACAAGAAATCCCTAAAGGCGCTCATGAAGGAGTTCATGGAAAACGCAGCCAGTCCGCTGTACGGCGACTATGACAGAGGCTACTTCTCCGGCCTAATACGACTCGTCAAGACAATGGAAGAATCAGGCGTCTTCACGCTTTCGAACAACACACGCAATCACGCGGAAGAAGCCAAAGCAGTGGCTCAGTGAAGACTAAGAATGGTATAGGTTAGAACCAGAGACGCCATCCACGCAAAGATGAACGTGCCGATTCCAAGCGTAATATACCTATTCTTACCTCTCAGTTCCGCCTCGCCGTAGCGCAGTAGAGAACGATAGACCACGGCGGTCAGCGCATAGATCAGAACAGCCAAAGCCACGTAAGTCAAGGTCGCTGTCTCTCCGCTGACAACCCTGTTTAGCGCAAGAACAGATCCGAATCCCGTAGCAATGGCTATGAACAACCTTGACCAGTAAACGACGGAAGAGGGTTTCAAGATCAGCTACGCTCCGGACGGCGTCTGATGCGTGTTTGCGTCATGAAGACCGCAATGACGAACTTCGACATAGCAGCGATCCTCCCTGAATTGAGGCAGCAGACAATCGGAGGACGCATACATAACGTTTATCAAATTAGCGAGCAAGCCTTCCTGTTGAAGATTCATCCACACAATCTGAACCTCATAGTTGAGCCCTCTAAGAGAATCCACATCTCGAAGTTTCAGGTCAAAACCCCCGCGAAGCCTTCGCAGCTCTCTATGGCCCTTCGCAAACACATCAGGGGAGCAAAGATTGTCGGCATCGAGCAACCAGATTTCGAGCGGCTAGTCTTCATCGACATCGAGAGTCATGGAAAACGTCAGAGGATCGTCGCAGAACTTCTGCCGAGGGGAAACATCATACTAGTCGATGACCACGGCAAGGTTGTCGTTTCATCTCGCTATCTTCGAATGAAAGACAGAAGCATACTCCGAGGCCAGCCCCTCAAACTTCCCCCTCAACGTGGAAAGAATCTCCTCGAAGCAACCGCCAACGAAATCAAGGATCTACGAAGGCTCAGAGAGGTCGACGCAGTCAAAGCCTTCGCTCAGATCTTCGGAGTCGGCGGCTTATTCGCCGAGGAGATACTGCAACGGGCAGGTGTCAGCAAATCAATGTCCGCTGGAGACCTGACCGATGAGCAAGTTGAAAGAATCTCCAATGCAGTCTCAGAACTCAGAAATGCGCTACTACCTGGCTCCCGATCTCCCGCGATCATACTGAGCAGCACCGGCATGGTCGATGTAACCCCCTTCGAACTTGAAAGTTACAGAGGCATGGAGAAGAAAACGTTCGCCAGCTTCAACGAAGCCCTTGACGAGTACTTCACGACCATTTCCCTATCCGAGCAGGCTGAGCGGCGAGAAAGCTCGTACATCCAAAAGCGACAACAACTGGAACGGAGGCTAAACGCGCAGAGGAGTCAGCTGGAAGAGATTACCAACTCGGCAAAGATGCTCAGAACCATTGGAGACCTCATTTTTCACCATCTTCACGAAATACAAACAGTTCTCGAAATCGTATCCCAGGCTAGGCGTTCGAAACAGTCACTTGAGGATGTCACAAGATCTCTCCTGAGGGAAAGTGCTGAGGGGGTCAGAATCTATCCATACGCTAGGAAGCTGAGTCCCCGCGGCGAGAACGTAACCTTTGTTTTCGACGGCATCGAAATCGAAGTCGAAGTCCGCAAGAAACCTCAGGATCAAGCAGCCGGCTACTATGAGAAGGCGAAGAAGCTGAAGTCGAAGCTCTCGGGGCTGAAAGCCTCCATCAGAGCGACCGAACTTCTCCTGGAGAAGCTTGCGACGAGGGAAATCGAGTTCGCGGAACCCCCCAAGCCAGAGCCGCGACGAGAGAAGGAATGGTTCGAGAAATTCAGATGGTTCGATTCATCAGAGCAAATGCTAATCATTGGCGGACGCGACGCAGCCTCAAATGAGCTGATCCTCAAACGATACACAAGCCCTGAGGATCTTGTCATGCACGCAGAGATTCATGGAGCACCGTTCTTTGTGGTGAAGAGAGGAGGAATCCAACCGAAACCTGAGACCCTCAGAGAGGCCGCTCAGGCGTGCGTCTCGTACAGCCGCCTGTGGAAGGAAGGAATCAACTGTGGTGACGCCTACTGGGTAAGACCCGAACAAGTGACAAAGGGTGCACCCTCAGGAGAGTACCTGACGAAGGGGGGATTCATGATCCGTGGCACACGAAACTACCTTCGGGGGCTAGAGCTAGCGCTCGCGGTAGGCCTGACGCCACGCGACGGGAAGCGTATATTGATGGCTGGTCCGCCCAGCGCGGTGAGAAATAGGTGCCAGATCTACACTGAGATACGCCAGGGAAAAGGAAGCCCAGCAGAAACAGCGCGAAGAATCTTGGCGATCCTTGGCAGGAAGGCCAACGAGACGATGCGCGCAGACCTGCAAAGGATTACCATGGACGACGTGATACGATTGCTGCCACCCGGCGGCGTCGAGGTCGTGAACTCGATAAGTCCTTAAGTATCATGTTCCTCGTCCGGTATCGGGATTTCGCTTGTCAACAACTCGAGGCGAACCAGTCGTCGAAGTCAAGGATGTGATGTCATCCCCAGTCCGCACCGTCAGAGAAGACGAGAATGTGACCAAGGTTTCCAAGACGATGGCAAGGAACAACATAGGCAGCGTAGTGGTGGTAGACAAGAAGCGCAAGCCGCTGGGCATGATAACTGAGAAAGACGTTGTTCGCAGAGTGGCCGCCAAAGGTTTGCATCCAAACAAGATCAAGGCCGGGAAGATCATGTCGAAACCTCTGCGAACCGTAGAGCCGAACTTGCACGTGAGGGAAGCTGCAAGGAGAATGAAGCAACTGAAGGTCAAGCGTTTCGCTGTAATGCAAGGCGGCAAGCTCGTGGGAATCATCGGTGCGACAGACATAATAGCGATCACCCCGGCGTTGATTGACGTGATGGAAGAGAAATCCAAGATCAGACCGCTCGCCGGACCACATGAGACAAGCGCGTTAGCAGGTTACTGCGACCAATGCGGTGGATGGTCGGATGACCTGAAATCCCACGACGGCTCGTTCCTTTGCGCCGACTGCACCTCCGATCTCGAAAAGGAGGCTTAGCCCAGCCTTTTTCTGTTGACTTGTGCTCAGACTATTCTGGCGTCTGATCGAGACCGGGTGCCCAAGAGGAACTTCAGCCATGTCGATGACGATAGGTGAGGTGACTCGGCATCACTTGCTTCTAGAAAGGTGACGACGACGTTATGGTCCCTCCTCTCGGGGGATCGAGCGACGCGAGATCTTTTTGGAGATCAATGCTTGAGGGAAAATCGACATACTAGCGACCGATCATACTCCACACACTGCAGAGGAGAAAGCGTTGAGAAGAACTGCGGAGAAGCCGTAGCCGCTGGGGTGAGGTCATGAGGTTCGTCCTCGACGGCATGCTGGGCAAGCTAACCAGGTGGCTCCGAATGATAGGCCACGACGCCCTTTATCTGAACGATGCAAGAGACCAAGACCTCGTCGCCAGAGCCCTCAGCGAAAACAGGATTCTGCTTACGTCCGACATCGCGCTCTTTCGACTTGCGATCGCTAGAGGAGCAGATGCCTACCTAGTAAAAGGCCGGACAGAAGCTGAGAGGCTTGCGAGCTTAGCTAGCAGATTTCGGCTGGACCTCTCGGTGAACACTGCCGAGTCCAGATGTCCCACTTGCGGGTCCCTGCTTAGAGCGGCCCCCAAGGAAGAAGTGAGAGGAAAAGTCCCCGCGACAACCTTTAATGTCTTTGACGAGTTCTGGACCTGCTCAAATTCGGAATGCGGCAAAGTGTATTGGCAAGGCAGCCATTGGGAAAACATCGGCGCGGTATTGAAAAGAGCGAGGGAGATCCTGAGGAAAGCGGACCCTGCACATGGAGGCTAAGAAGGCGTGACCAAACCCATATCGATCAGCGACGGCCGGTTCCTCGTGAATCTTGCCAGAACCGCAATTGGTGAATACCTCTCAAGCCGCAAGGTGGTCGAGCCTCCTGCAGACACACCCAAACATCTACTCGAGAAGTCGGGCGTGTTTGTCAGCCTGCACTCAACCAAGCCGACGGGGCAACTGAGAGGGTGCATTGGCTATCCGTTTCCAACGGAACCGCTAACCGTCGCCACAATACGATCAGCAATAGAAGCTGCGACCGGAGATCCGCGCTTCGAATCCGTCGAGCTGTCAGAGTTCAAGAAACGCGTTCTAGTTGAAGTAAGCGTCCTAACTGTTCCCGAAGAATTGGCAACAAAGGAACCCTCTGAACGACCGAAAGAGATCCAGATCGGTAGAGACGGGCTAATAGTAGGACGGGGTGCCCGTCGCGGGCTCCTGCTGCCGCAGGTTGCGCCCGAATGGCACTGGGACGGCGAAGAGTTTCTTTGCAACTGTTGCCTCAAGGCAGGTCTTCCACCCGACGCCTGGCTGGACAAGAACACGCAGGTCGAGAAGTTTCAGGCAGCTGTCTTCGAAGAAGCTGAACCTGGCGGCGAAGTACGCCTCAAAGAATTGTAGAGTGGGTGCTGTTGAGAATCTACGCGGCACCTTGCGGCATTCGACTTGGTCACATCATGAAGCGTAAACCCATCACAAATGCCGTAGCTTCCCATCGCGCGGATCCTCTCTACTCGTGAAGGAATCAAAGGTGGAAGTTGAAACCGATCGTCCTCTCCAGAGACGGGCGACGTGTGCAGAAGCAATGAAAATCTACTTTGCTGTTAACGGCCTTGGCTTAGGCCACATAATTCGATCTCAGGCCGTGGCAAACGAGCTTTCAGCGACAGGTGCAGATGTGCTCTTCTCGACCTATCTAGACGGGTTGGAGTTTGCTCGAAGAAACAGACTGAAAGCCGTGGAGTCGGTCCCAATTTTCTATCGAGTCCGACAGGACGGGAGCGTTGACCTAAGAGCTACAACATCTAGGAGCGGGTTCTCCCTCGGGGTGAGGCGTTTCTTGCGTCAACTGATGCGGGAGATTCAGCATATCAGAAGATACAAACCTGATCTTGTGCTCGTGGATACACGCCTGTCCTCCTTGCTTGCCGCACGACTTCTTAGAAGACGCGTAGTCCTTATTGTGAACCAATACAGGATACGCCTACTTCACAACAACAGGTACCCGCGCTCGGGGCATATGGATAGACTTTTCTTGCTTATAGCGAGACTCAGCTGGACTTTTCTTGGAACTCTAATAAGCGAAATGTGGGGTCTAGCTCAAAAGATCATCATTCCAGATTTCCCGGCACCACTGACAATATCAAAGTACAATCTTGCCTTGCCTAGGAGGCACGCACGGAAAGCGAAATTCGTTGGTCCGATTGTGCATCGGCAAGTGAATCGCGACATCTCAAAAGACACGCTCAAGCGTAGATACGGATTCAACGCAGATGAGATGCTCATTTACGCGGCAATAAGCGGGCCAAAGCACGAGAGACGACCCCTAGTGAAGAAGCTGATGCCAATTCTGCGCGATCTGTCGGGGAGCTTCAACATTGTGGTTAGCTGTGGGAATCCAACAGGGGAGAAGGCCCCTAGGCATTTTGGACGCATGTGCGTCTACGAGTGGGTAGACAACCAAGACGATCTATTGCATGCTTGCGACATGGTCATCTCCAGAGCCGGCCAAGGCATGATCTTGAAGGCAATGATTCTGGGAAGACCCCTTCTGCTGATACCGACCCCATTCCAAACCGAGCAACTTGGAAATGCCGATAGAGCGCGCTCCATGAGCATAGCAGCGGTTCTCGAGCAAGAAGACTTATCGAATGACTCACTGCGAGGAGCAATCAGTCTCATGACGAATAGCCCAAACTATTTTGAAACGACTTCGCAGATCGCATCCCGAGTTCGTCAAACTGATGGGACAGGAGAATGCATGAGGATCATTGAACAGCTCATTGCACGAGGATCCTAGGATACGCCCGGTGAATCTGATGGAAAACGACCCTCTGTACTCTGCCAACTCGTACCCACTATACTTTGAGCGGCTGCTCCAAACTCTCAAGGTTCCTGTGTGGATCGCAGCTCCCGCGCTTGGGGGATTCATGGGAGGTGCATTCGCCGTTTCGGATATCTTCGCTGAGGTGCCGATTGTCCAACACTTGGTGGCAGTTCTTCCGGTACTGGTTTCTATCGTTTTGGCCCCAATCATGATGACTGTGGTCAGAGACAAGGCCCTTGCTGCCTACCGAGATCTCCTTCCAGTTCTAGATCAAACGGAGCACGGAAAAGTTCCAACACTTCTTGGAAAGACCTTTGATCAGCGAAGAAGTCTAGAGCTTGCTCTCATTGTTGGAACGGCTGGGGTCGTGCACCACGTCGTGCTTTCTTATGCGAGTTGGGGTCGCATATGGTGGTTCAGCATCGTAGACATAGTCTTAGTGGGATTTGTCTGGTGGTTTGTTGTTGCGAGCTTCTTCTGCACATGCGCGAGTGTTGCGGGATACTCGTTCTATGCATCAAGAAGCCTGCGATTCACTCCCAGACTCTTCTCCCACAGAAGAATGTGTGGTCTTGAATCGTTCGGAAACCTCTCCGTCGTTCCTTCGGTTGCATGGGGGACCGTTGCGACCTTCGGGACTCTCAGCACATTTGACCCGGCCATTGCGAAACAGTTCCCGTTTCTGATCATGCTGTACTTGTCGCTTGATTTCGTCATCGTCGCAACGAGCATGACAGCCGTTTTCTTCTTGCCTGTTCTGGGCTATAGAGCAGTCGTGCTTCCCCTCAAGCGCGTGTGGTCTAAGCGCATCGATCAACTGATGAGTCAGATGGGCAGAATCGATCCGGATAACGCCGCAGCCGTGGACGACAAAGTCGCTCTTGGCATCCTCTTTCTTTGGGTACTGTCTTCTCAAGTACGCCAAATCAAGCAATGGCCTCTGAGCCTAGGAGCAGGTGTCAGATTCGTACTCTCGTATGTTATTCCTGGCTCTGCGTTTGTGGGACGTTTGATCCTTTTCGCATTGAGAGTGCCAATCCCGTTCTGAGTTTGCCGGATTGGAAACCGTATCGCTGGATCGATTCTCGTACGCGTCTCGAGACAAAGCGATCTCGTGCTCATTCCAAATTCTTCGTCTTCGCACAACCTGTCCGTGGGTAACCTCACGCTCCCGGAACGATGGAAAAAAGATTGCCGGACGGATTGTCCCGTGAAGCCTGCAGATCAGCGCGCACAGGACACTTTAAAAGCATCACTTTTTCTCGCCTGTCGAAAACCGCTCGTCTACACAGCGGTCCGAGGATGGAGAGCCGTACTTTCGCGATTACTTTCACAATATCTGAAGAGATTCCCAACCGAATATGAGGTCGCACTGTCACGTGGAGAGCCGAGCGGGTCATCCGCCCCCATGCGTTACTGAAACTTCACCGTCTATGACTGGGTTGAGAACCCGTATGAGCTGTTGAGGGCATCGGACATTGTCACCTCGCGGGCAGGTCATGGGATGATAATGAAGGCTATCGTTCTTGGGAAGCCGATGATACTCGTACCAATCCCCGATCACACTGAGCAGTACGGCAACGCGCCGCGAGCCTGTAGGTTGGGTTTCGCGGAGCTTGTTCCCCAACGAGAAATCTCCACTGAGCGCCTCCTCGATGCTGCCGAGAGATTACTAGATTCATCGGCGGCCAGAAGCCACAGGCTCATGGAAACACCAAACGGGACAGATGCAATTCAGGCAGCGACTCGCCAGTTAATGGAGCTAGCATCTAGACCAGGATCCTAACAGAGTTCGCCGCAATCCTCTGCGCCAACTCTTGTGCTTGGACACATTGTTCCAAAACTCTGAGACTCGTGATCGAATCGTCGGAGAGACCTGTGGTAGTGACTTGTCGAGCTCGCCTATTTGTCGCCAGGTGCAGTAGTCCGAGCTGTCCAAGCTGCTGATTCACGCTGTCCTCGTCCAATGCGAGTAATGGGCGGTACACTGGGAAGCTGGCGACTTCGTCTACGACTCTCAACTCCTTGAAAGTTTCCAAGCCATTCCGGCCGAAACTGTCACCTGTAACCAGGCCGAGTGCCCTGCCAGCCTGAGCCAGATGCGCGATCGCTCTGAACACCAGCCGTATCGAGAAGACCCTCTGAAGCTGCTGATCCACTGAATCAAGTATCTTCGACGCGCTCTCATCAATTTCTATCAGGTGCGCCTGGAATGTCTTCTTGGGAACGAACGGTCTCAACATCCTAAGACCCTCGAGGATTACCTCAGGCTGAGTCTCCCCCAATAGTGGACGAATGTTGGGAATCACCGGCGAGATCATTGCTCCGCGTTTCATCAGCAAGTAGAACGAGAGCGGACTGTAGGCAGGATCGGTCGCCAACCCGAGAAGTTTTCCTTGCGAACCAACCGGCAGACCACCGGGGCCGTTGAACCTTCTCCCTAAGATGTAGGCCTCTTTTCCTCCGAAAAATACTCGGAAAACGTGGTCCGGGTTTCCTAGACTCACCTTCGCCCCGGAAGGCAGTCGAGAGAGGATCTCTGCCCCCGCTCGGATTTCAATCTCCTTGCTATTCAGATGTGAAGGCTCGAAGTTGTGAGCTCTGACAGCAAACGTCTCGCCGTGCTTAATCGTACGCTCGGCCAGCGTTGCCGCGCATTGCAAGATTTCATCCAGATCCGAGCTAACACGTTCGCACGCGTCCGCATGAGCGACACCAAGTATCCGTGCAAGATCCTTCGCCACGCTCTCCGCATCTTTGACCTTGTGAACAACAAGGAAACCCCCCGCTAGCTTGATCTCGCAATTCTCCAGTCCGATGCGTTTGAGATCGAATCTTATGTGACGCTTCAGCAGTCGAACTAATTGGTGGCGGACGGGGTGGCTTTTCAGAGTGAACTCGGCCGTCGAGATCAAGATAACGCTGGACAAAGGTGAGGACACTTCAGATGATCACGTCATTTGGTTGCGTAGTCCAGCAGGCTCTTGGCGGCTGGGGCCTTCACTCTGGATGCAAGGTTAGCCTCCTGCTTTGAGGCGGGCCTCAGCTCCTCAAGGATTATGATCGCCTCGCCGAAGGGGATACCCATCAGCAGAGCCATCTCCTTGGCGGAGATCTTTGGCTTTTCAGGGAGGATAGACCTCTCTACATATCGCTTGTGGTACTTGTACATGGGGAGCGCATGAACGGTCTCGGTGAGAATCTCCCAAAGAGCTGCCGCATCATAGCCGGGGTGAGTTGACATTCGAGCGTCGCATCGTATCAGACGCGCGTGACTGTTTAAGGTTTCAACGATCGCGTGTGAGAGATCAGCATGCCTGAACGCCCGCACGGAATGGCATCTAGAGCCAACGGGTCGCTCGCGTCACTGCATAGAGGTGTTATACACCCTCATAATCTGATGTGAAGGGAAGGAAGCGTATCAGTTGTGCAGACGATTCTAGGAGTATGTATGCAGCTTTAGATCTACATAAGAAGTATTCCAACGCCGTTGTGATGGATGAGGATGGTGTAGTTCTAAGGGAGGAGAGGTTGGAGAACGATCCAGCAGCGATGGAAAGCTTCTCCAACAGCTTGGTTGGCGAGACCAATGTTGTCATCGAGTCTTCGTCAACATGGTACTGGGCCTATCCTGGGCAGAGGATTACGGTCTGAGTACTGTATCGAAGGGTCAACTTAGCGAAACTAGTTGGGGCATCGTCCGGCCCGGCTTTCCAGACGTTGGAGTGGTGTACGGCGCTACACGAAACGGAGAGGAAAGCTGAACGGTAGCGGAACTATGACTTCTTGCGCAATCGCCCAAGGGAAAGCGCGAATAATCCGACGATTACGCCGAACACAATCGCCTCGACTGGAAATCCCGGGACAGCCGACTGTGGCGCCGCCGCGGAAGTGGACTCGGAGTGGGTCGATGATGAAGTCGGAACCGTGTTCGTTGTGGTTGACGTGACTGACGTGGTTGACGGCAATGTTGGGCCTGAGGATGTCGAGGTGGAACTTGTTGTTGTCGACGACATTGGACTCGGCATTTCGTTGAGCAAGACCGCTGCTGAGTAGGGGGGCAACGTTACTTGGGTTGTCGCTTGGTAGGTGACTTCGCCTGTTGGGATGCCGGAGGGGGATACTGTTCCGCCGCCGCTGGTTTGTGCCAGATAGTAGGTTCCGCCCAGATTCACCGTCGCCGTCGTTCCGGTACTATCCTGACCGTTAACCAGTATGAAGCCGTTGTCAAATGTGCGGCGATAAACCCGGTTCGCCGGGTCGTACAGGCTGACTATGTCGGAGCCTGCGCTCTGTGTGGGGGCGCCGATGGGGATATCATATTCCGGATACCATTCCGGCGGTTCGCCTTGTATGATGTTCAGGAAGGTGCGGCTGCCCTTGATCAGTAGGTAGGTCCCCAGGGCGAACATGCGCTCCTGAGCACCACTGACGTAGCTTTGTGCAATGATGACTTGGTCGTGCACAACTAGTCCGAGAACTCGATTCATCTGCAGCTGCCAGTCGCTGTAGGGATATGGGCTCGCGTCAGCTTCTATTGCGAAGCCCTCTACCATCACTCCATCTGCGGGGCTGTAGTCGGTCTGGTCCCGGGAGTTGATCCAGGTCCCAACGTTCGGGATGATGTGGTAGTCTCCGATCTGTTGGGTCTGCAACCATGATAGCCAGCTCGAGATGCGGCTTGACCACGCGTTCTCGAAGGTCGCGTCCTCGGCAGGTAAGTTAGGATCGTAGTGGTCATACCCCATGTAGTTGGGTACGCTGAGGCTGTCCATGAAGACGCCATCATCGTCGTTAGCTTGAACCTGTCGGAGGACTTCGCCCTGCCAATAACTGCGCCAACTGCTGTCATCCAAGTTCATCAGGTACCAACCCCAATCACAGTTGTAGACGCGACTGGTACCTCCTTCAGGGTAGTGATAGAACCAGCTCTCCTGGACTGTGTTGGGATATTCGCGCACCCAGTCATTGCCCTCGATAATCGCAAGCCACTCACCGGTTGGCTGGCATCCGCTCGCCGGCTCACGGTAGCCCAATCCCAGTCCCAGTCGATAGTGCAAGACGATGAAACCAAGACTGATAGCGCGAAGGCGGTCAGCGTCGGCACGTAGCATCTTCTGTGTTCCGGCGTAGTGAGTAGCGGAGAACCTCCACTGTTCGTCACTCATTCCCGAGGCAAGCTGATCACTGAAGACGTGGACACCCCGTGTGGTATCAGGAAATGGACGCACCGAGCCTGATAGATTGCGGAGGTCAATGCGTGGGGTTTCGTGGGCAAAGCCCGCGCCGTTGCTCCAACCGCACGCGGGTTGGGTTAGCGCTAGGAGGGTCAAGGCGAATGTTGAAAAGAACAGGATTCTGGACTTCAAAGAAGCTGAGCTATTCATGCGCTTCCTAGAACATATATATGTTGACTAGTGTCCTGGCGGGTAAGTTGTGTGTGGGGGTTCCCTTGTTGCGCACCACACACCACCAGATCTCTTGGTGCGGGCATTCAGATTTGAACCCTTGACTGGTGGTGGTGCGCACCATGAGACCCGACGACGGAACTCCTCTCGCTCTCCTATTCCTCTTCAACACGAGAGTCCAAACACGGCTCGCACTGGCCAGTGGTTTTCTTTGTTGTCGCGTGATAGAGAGAGCACACACGAAAAGGCCCTATTCTTTAGGGGGAGATGTCCCCTGACAACCCCTCTTCTTTACGACCATACTTTTCATAGTGGACGATTTCATCCAAGCCTTTCCTGTATTTGTGCCCTGGTCTCTCGTCAGGATAACCTAGCGTTAGTAGAGATACAACTCGAAGGTTCCCAGGCACATCAAACAATCGTTTTACCTTCTCTTCGGTGTAGTCGCCGATCCAGCAGGAACCGACTCCCAGATCCCAAGCCGTCAATGCCATGTTCTCAATCGCTATGGCGAGGTCGATCAGGAATCCCTCAAAGGGACCGACGGCCGCGCTTTCTTCCGGATCCGCCAAACAGACCAGGACGGCGGCAGACTTTCCAACGAAGGTTTGGCTGCCAGCTACCTTCGCCAATTCCTTCTTGATTGCTGGATCTGTTACAACGATGAATTGCCAGGGTTGCCGATTGGCAGCAGATTGTGCGAGCCTCCCTGCCTCCAGAATACTCAGCAACACTTGTTTCGGTATCGCTTTGTCCCTGTATCTCCGTATCGAGCCTCTCGTCTTGATTACATCCAAGACCGACAAGACCTACACTGAGGCTCCGTTGAGAATTCTCTCGACTTAAAGCTTGTACATCGTCCATGAAAATGCTCGTTCGCCCGTGATGGGTAGGGGAAGAGTCCACTAACAACCCACGCACCCTCCGAGAGCTACTCCACAGACAATGCCGAAAAATGGCCACGGTTTGAATCAAATCGTTGGGTACTGATTGAGACAAATCTGTGTGGGCTGAGAACATCTTATAGAGACATGAGAGAAGAAAACGTTGGGTACTATTGGAAAAGAAGTATCATGTGCTCTGCAAGATCTTGCAGATGGTCTCCGTCATAGTGGCCCCTGTAGGCATCGTCACAGTCTGGTTTGACTTTCTTCCACTACCTATCTCATGGTGGTTCTCTTGGCTGATCTGTATTGTACTTCTCGCGGTAGGCATCTACATTTTTGCTCTTTCAAGAAGGGAATTCGCTAGGTCGGGACAGAAACTCACGCCAAAAGCTTACGGTACGTCGAAGCTGATGACTGGCGGCATTTATTCTGTTATCCGGCATCCGCACAACCTAGCAAGTGTGCTTATCAACTTGGGTATCGCGTTTGGTTTCAAATCCACCATCGGTCTAGTGATCGCGGTAGCAAGCATCATAGTGGGATACTGGTTTACGCTGGAAGAAGAGAAGCTATTGATACAGCAGTTTGGAGACAGATATCGCGAGTACAAAGCCAGAGTGCCCATGTTTCTTCCGAAGCTACGAAGAAGAGGCTAACGGCTCAATCTCTCGTGTGCTCTTGTTGTGCGCACACATACCGTGAGACTCACACGCGCCTCTTCTCTCGCTGGGGAAGAATCTCCAACGATCAAGAACACGGGTCATGAACCACGGACAGAAGCAGGAGAGGACTATTGTGTCTGTCTCTCTTTGGTGCGGGTGTTGGAATTTGAACCTCTGATTTGTGTGTGCGCACCAAGCGTGGCACATAGACAGATTACTCTTTTGGCCGAGTTCAGAACTCGATGCTTGTAGTAGGTTGTCGAGCGTAGCCTGACCTATCCGCAAGCCTAACGTCATATTCGAGCGGCCTAAGAAGTGGATACAGGACGTAGGATACAATGACGAAGTCAACTGCCAAGGAGATTGAGAGAATGGCGAAGGATCATGGATTTGGTGATTTCAAACGGGTGAATCCTAGGGATGTCATCACTGGAGACTGGGTTAGAATGAAATGCCAGTTCGGCTGCGACGACTATGGCAAACGAGGATGCTGCCCGCCGGAAGTTCCTTCCGTCGCCGACTGCCGAAGATTCTTTGATGAATACAAAGTCGGCCTTCTCCTTCACTCTGCGGTCAAGTTCAAACATCCCGAGTTAAGGCACCGATGGGGCCGTGAGATGCAAAAGAAGGCGGTGGCTCTGGAAAGAGAGGTTTTCCTAGCAGACTTCCCGAAAGCGTTTGTGTTCCCTCCCGCACCTTGCAGATTGTGCAACCCATGCCCAGGGAAAAAGAGAGAATGCAAGCAGCCGTATACTGCTCGGCCGACCTTGGAAGCTTTTGCAGTCGATGTCTACAGCACGGCCCGCAAGATGGGATATCCAATTCACGTGCTGAAGGGATATGACGAGGAAACGAACCGCTTTGGATTGCTGCTTGTTGAATAGGCGTCCCGCCATCGCTTCTCAGACCGTCTCACCCAACCAATCTAGAATGCACGAGACGCCGGCAGAATCAATCTCACACTAGGCCTTACCGCCCAATTGTCCGAACAAGAAATTGGAGAGATCGGCCGCCAAGAAAGCCGCCCTGATACCAAAGATTGCAGCCAGTTACACTTGCGAGCAGGAGAGGAGGGAGGGGCAGTAGTGTGTGTGGAGTCCCGTGGTGTCGAGATGAAAATTCTGGACGCTTGGAAGCTCTCTTCTAGCTAGCTTCTCGAATTGATGTGTGGCCGGCCAAGCCCGAGTGCCCGCTGAGCCAACGGAATGGCTCGTTTGGTGAATGAGCTCAGACTCAGCGACTACTCGAACTGGGCTCCCAGACGCGTGGAAGCTCGAATTGATGCATGTCGCTGTAGGCCAGCCAACACAGGAGGTCAAGGAAACCCCCATGAATAGTGTAGGACTAGATGTCCATAAAACCCGCTGCGTCGCATGCGTCAAGACGCCGGAAGGAAGAATCCTAGAAGAATTTGCGTTCCAGAACAACCCACACGGCCATGAAGAACTCATCAAACACCTGAGAGCACATCCTCAGGTCCAAGTTGCCATCGAGTCGACAGGCAACCTTTGGATTCCCATCTACAACCGCCTCGAAGACGAACAGATCCACACTGTGCTCACGAACCCGAAGAAGACCCGCCTCATCGCAGAAGCCAAGATCAAAACCGACAGACTCGACGCACGAATACTCGCGGATCTGCTACGCGCCAACCTACTCTCAGCAAGCTACATCCCACCCCGAGAGATCCGCGTCCAGAGAAGCATCATCCGCGAACGAGCACGCCTAACCCAGCTCCGCACGATCATCAAGAACCGAATCCACACACTCCTCGACAAGCACGGATACAAATCACCATACACAGACCTCTTCGGCAAACACGGCCTAGAATGGCTCTCCAAACTGGAACTACCCACTGGCGACCGAATACTCCTAGAAGTCAACCTGGAACAACTCAAGAGCCTGAATCATTCAATCCACAGACTGAACGAAACGATCGCAACCTCCGCTGTCGACAATCCGGAGGTCAAACTCTTGATGGGATTCACAGGCATCGACTACTACAGCGCCATGCTCCTCATCAACGAGATCGGACCGATAGCCAGATTCGCGTCACCGAAGAAGCTTGTCAGCTACGCAGGCCTCGCACCCAGCACACGCCAATCCGGCAACCATACGACGCACGGCCCAATCACGAAGGAAGGCAACAGCCACATCCGCTGGATCCTCGTCGAAGCCGCCCAGCACGCGTCACGACACGACCCCAGGCTCAGCCAGTTCTACCTGCGAGTAATGAAACGTCGAGGACACAACAGAGCCCTAGTCGCCGTTGCCCGCAAGATGCTTGTCACCATCTACCACGTCCTCAACCATCACAGCGAATATCGCGGCCTACGACCCGAACTCTACACAAACAAGATTAGGAGGCTCCAGCGAATCACAGAATCAAGCCTACAAACCGCATGAGTCAGCCAGCCCACATCAGAACGAGAAGCACAAGAGAAGAGAATTTTCATTGATGCGGGCACTCAAATTTGAAGCCCTAGGGGAGTGTTTTTTGTTTTTGTGTGTTGGGGTCTATTGGTGCGGGCATCGTAATCTGAAGAATCCCCGACTACAGGAGCGAGAGCATTGTCGTCGTCGCATACCAAGCGATCCGATAACGCGACGCAAGGAGCGGATCAAACGCTATGGGCTCATGCGAAATATTTCGGGTCGTAGATGGTCGCTATGCTGTAGATTCTCAGGTGCGGTACCTCTAACTCCACGTATCCGTCCACTGGGCTGAATTCTAAGCTGCCAGAGTAGCCGTCCATGTCAGGTGTCAGTAGTTTGCCTTCCTTCCCATCGGTCAGGAATCCGCTCGGGAGTTTCAGCCTGATCTTGATACCGTCTTTCTCTCTGACAGAATCGTCCCGTTCGTCGTAGTCCAAATTCACGATGTGGATTTGGAGACTCCGGCCCTCCTGTTGCAAGACACTGATGAATACAGTATCCGGTGCGTTCGTTTCAACAGTTGGCGGCCCCTCAAGAAGCGATGCAACAGCATCTCTGATCCCCCTATAGCTGGATGGATCTTGCTTTCGATCCTCAATGACGTGCCTCCAGTACTGGTATCCAGGATTGCCTGATATGTGCAGGGTCTTCCCCTCGCCAACTGCCTTCAGGTCAGGCTGGGTCAGATCCGCCAAGGCAGGCGTTCTCCTCAAGTTGTATTCTTCATCTCTTGTCGCAATCGCTCCGAACGACAACAATCGTCCCCCTTTCTCAACGAAGCTTCTAATCGCCTGGACCTGTTCTTCGCTCATAACCTCAGCGTTCGATAAGATGAAGACATCACGGTCTGACAGCTCTGATGATACTTTGGACTCGTCCCAGTATCTTGAATGACCTAAGATGATGAAGTCGTGTGGAACATGCTCTCTCTCCAGCACATGCGAGATGCCCACAAGTCCTGCGTCCCATTCAGCCGCTCTGTCGACGCCAAGACTCCAATAGTGTCCCATCATCTTGCTTGGAAGACTGCGGCCAATCGCAATCGCAGACCTGCAGGGCCGGGCGTCGACGAAGTAAGCCTTATTCTGTCGTACGAACCTGCAATAGGAAGCTATCACTTTCGATGTCGCGGGACCCATGGGAAGAGAATTTTCGACCGAGCCTGCCAAGTACACCCTGTCGGCAAGATAGACGCCGCCTAGCGAATACACCTGGGCAAACATCATCGCCAGAAGATCAGCCCGGTCGTGTCTGATGCGTTCCCCGATCTCCGCGGTTTCACCGACAAAGTGGAGCCACACGGGCTTAGAGTGTGATAGAGCCCACGCTTGTCTGACTAGTAGTGTGAGCCTTATGTCCGGGATCCCTACGTGCTCGAACCAAGTCACGTCAGAGTACCTGTTCGATATTATCGCGAATGGAGAGTCTATGGGGCATTTGTTTCCTGTCACGGCGAAGTCGCTTCTGCCTTTTGCTTCTGAATAACTCTTCACATGGTTGTAGACGGCAGAGACAAATCTGTCATACGTCTCAAATTCGAAGTTCGACCACGCTCTCATGACAGGGTCGTCGACATTTATCCGGTTCCTGTAGCCCTTGCCGAGTATGTATCTTCGAAGGCTGAATTCCTGAATGTTCTTTATTCCCATTCTTGATAGTTCTTCGCGAGTATAGGCGTCTGAAAGATACTCTTTCAACCTGTGTTCTGCCCAAGCGCTGAAATCTCCCCCTTGCCACAGCGCGAACGAAGTCCCGTCCACGCAGTCGATTTGGACCCCGTCGAATCCTGCATCCACATCCATCTCGAGACACTTCTTCACGTAGTCAAGGTAGTGCGGGTTGTGTATTGACATCGATATCATGCCCCAGGGCTCGGGCCACCCAGCCAAGTTATTCTGGATCGTCTTAGCGCAACCGTCTTCGATGGGATCTGCCATGACGGACCCGTCTGGATTGCGCCACCTGTTAGGGAAGTACAAGTCCCAGTACGGCGACTCGTAAAGCGCTTTCAGAGGATACTCCACGACTTGTCCGTCGGCTTCCCCGAAGACATTTTCATAGTCAATCTTCTTGTAGATTTCTCCGTCTTTCAGGATGAAATCTCCCTTGCACGTGTAGAAGAGGCCCTCATACGCGGTAACCGCTAGTCCCTTTGAGTGAATTTCATCGATATCTGATTTCCAATATTTTCTCCAGCCCAATGCTGGTGTCATGTTAAGTAGGTTCCCTCCGTATCGATCGATGACCTCTATACTGGCGTCTTCTACGTATTGCCTACCCGTCGGGCTCCAGTAGTCCACGCACGCGGTGACTACTTTCGCGTTTTTCCACCATTCCGCCTGTGGAACGCTCGTGGTAACGACAGTTGAGGAGACGAGGGATGAAGTAGCTGTGGAGGTGAGGTAGCTTGATGCGGACTCCCAACCTTTCGGTATTGTCATACGTCCATTTGAGGGGAAACCCGGACGCTTGGTGTAGAGAAGGTAGCCGGCGCCGGTAACCGTGACGGCAACAAGGCCGGTGCCAACATACTTCAGAAAACTACGCCTATTGACCTTCGAACTCAACTTCATGTCCACTTCTTTTGTCGGGTACTTCTTTCATTGCGCGCCTCCTCAGCGCTCCAAGAGACGTAGAACGTGGTGAACGCCAAACAGGCAAACCGTGAGATACCAGAAAGCTACGAAGATGACGGTCTTCTGTCAGGATTTGAGACTTTGGGTCAAGCGGAGTCGTTGGGGGCTCTTCCCTCAGCCATGGCAGCAGGAGAGACGTTTCTGTGTGTGTGGTAGTCCCGTGGTGCGCACACACACAGGAAGCGATACAACCGTACTGAAGGGGTTCGTGTTATCTTGACACGGTACGGGTTCATATGTTAGCCTTTGAAAAAAGGGGGCTCTGAGGCAGGCGTTATGGTCTCTATG
>Ga0129297_10000191_pt1 | contig 29080 bp, 20 predicted proteins | sample I18A1metaG_FD_94708 | JGI IMG/M metagenome (GOLD analysis project Ga0129297, IMG submission 94708) | Lake sediment bacterial and archeal communities from Gulf of Boni, Indonesia to study Microbial Dark Matter (Phase II) - ​I18A1 metaG | ecosystem: Environmental > Aquatic > Freshwater > Lake >... | reverse complement strand
GTACTCGAACACAGGAACCTGCGATTGTTTGGCGTAATATACTATGTTCGATTTATGTGGTTCGGGACAATTCGACGATAGGATGAGCAGCTTCGCCCTAGCCAGTCTGGCCGAGTCTACAGCTTCCCTGACCCCGAAGGAGACTTTGCCGGTCTTTACGGCTATCTGAATCTGCTTGTTTACGTCCACTCTTGCTGTCTGCACTACTTCTTGCCCTTCTCCGGCATCGACATGTAGACTTCAATGAGTCCGGTTCCCATCGGAACTTGCTGTCCTACTATGACGTTTTCGGCCACTCCTCTGAGAGTGTCACGAGTTCCTTTGATTGCGGCGTCGACTATTGTGGGTATGGTGATCTCGAAGGCCGCCTTAGCGAGCGTGCTTGCTTTCTCACCGCTGACTCCATGCCTTCCAACCTGCAACACTTCGCCTGATGCGGTCATTGCATCGGCGACAAGCATGACGTGGCGCACATCAACATCGAGGCCCTGCTCTTCGAGGACCGCTGTGGCTTCGCGGATTATGATGTTGCGGGCTGCCTCGATGCCCAGCACCTCAGCGACCTCATGCATGTTATTGGAAATTGTTCGAGCGGTGTCGACACCTGGGGTTTCCAAGGTCATTGCCAAGTTGGATCCTTCAGTGCGAATTACCCATTCGCTCTTATCGCCTGTCTTCTCTTCCATGACCAGTGCTCGCTTGACTTGCGGTATACCCTTGACGTGCATCATTGGCAAGCGGTTGAGAAGCCTGTTGAATTGCGCTATGTCCATCTCCTGCGTAGTGATGTGTATCGTATTCCTGTCTACTTCTACCTTGCAGCCCCCAGGAGTGACCGCCCCCTTGACATCTTTGATTGTGACGTCGCGTTCTTTCATGGCCTCGGTGTTGAGCGTTACCTCTATGCGCATTTTGGTTATGTCTGATTCAATGCTCGACGCAATGTTTCCCAGTGTTGTGTGGGTTATGCTTGTTGCTACTTCTTGAGCCTTCTCGCGGCTTGCACGGTGCTTCTTGCCTAGGTAGACGTTCATCATGGGTGTAGACGGAATCTTCCGTGCGTCAACGATCTCGATTAACCTCGGAAGGCCTAAGGTTACGTTCTGTTCTCTGACGCCTGCGAAATGGAAGGTCCTGAGCGTCATCTGGGTTCCAGGTTCGCCGATTGATTGGGCGGAGACGATTCCTGCTGCTTCGCCTGGTTCGATGGTTGCTCTTCGGTAGTTCTTTACGGCTTCCTTTATTGCTTCATCAACACCCTTGCGTGTGAGTTTTGCTTTGAGTAAGCTCTGCTTAAGCTCCTCTGCGAGGGCGGGAGTGAGGTCGCGTTTGATATCTGCAATCTTTTTGTCGATGTAGGCTTTGCTGGCTTTGGCGCCTTTCTCAATGGTCAGTTGTATTCGCTCGACCAGCCGTTCGGTGTTGACGGCCTTGCCGTGGTCGCTCTTTGCCGTGTCGACTCCATCTTCTCCGTATCTGAACTGTATGATGTCGCCTCTTGAGTCTCGAACAGTTCCATCGTATTCGACCCTGATGTGCTCCAGTGCGTTGATGAGTCGGCGCTGCATGTAGCCGCTCTGCTGCGTTCGGACCGCTGTGTCGACCAGCCCTTCTCTCCCACCCATGGCGTGGAAGAAGAATTCTACCGGACTCAATCCATCTTGGTATGCTGAGTATACGAAGCCGCGAGCCTCCGCGCCCGCGTCCCCTCTCTCAAAACAGGAGGGAGCCCTCTCCCTATAGCCCCGCCTAATTCGTTGACCGCGGATTGATTGCTGCCCCACGCTGGCCACCATCTGTGCAATGTTGAGCATTGACCCGCGGGCGCCAGTCTGAGTCATAATCACGCCCGCGTTGTCCGTCTTGGTCTTCAGGTATTGCTCTGCAAGCTCCCCGGCTTGGTCCCTTGCCTTTGACAGTTCGTCCATGATCCGAAGTTCCAGCGACTCCTCAAGTGACCGGCCAGGTAATCTCTCTAGGGTTCTTCTCTTGTACTGCTCGATTAGGTCCTGAACGTGTTCCTCGGACTTTTTGATCGACTTCGAAATCTTTTCCTTAATTGAGGATGGGGTATCAAGTTCGTCAACGCCGTAGGTGAAGCCTCTCAGCGTAATGAAACGGTCCAACAGTTTGATTAGACTGTTCAAGAAGTCTCTGGAGATCTCAGAACCGTAGTCCTTGACCAAGCGGTGAAAGAGGCTCTCTGAGCGTTCGGCTCCGATTGTGTTCTTGTCAATAACGCCCTGTACGAGTTCTCCGTCTTTGACTACGACTGCGTTACCGTCCTCTTGGGTGACAATGCTTGACTTGGCGACGAAGCTGAATCCCTTCGGGAGGAAGAGGCCGAAGATCTGCTTTCCGCTCCAAAGTTCGAGGGGCCTCTTAATTTCAGGCGGCGGAACTTCACCTGTGTATTCTGCAGCAATGAGGAGTTTCCCCACTTCCTCTTTCGTGAGGTACGTAGATTTCCTGGTGAGAAGATAAGCAGCAGTCAGAAGGTCTGTCTTTGCGCCAATTATCGGCCCGCCATATCGAGGCGAGAGTATTTGGTCTTGGACCTGCATGAGCAGCTTGGCTTCGGTCCTGGCCTCTTCGCCCTGCGGGACGTGTAGGTTCATCTCGTCTCCGTCGAAGTCAGCGTTGTACGGTGGGCAAACACATGGATTCAACCTGAAGGTCTTGTACGGCAGAACCTTGACGGTGTGCGCCATTATGGACATGCGATGTAGTGATGGCTGCCTGTTGAACAGAACGATATCCCCGTCCCGGATGTGCCGTTCGACAATGAACCCCGGCTGGATAGCTTCCGCCAAGCTTTCGCGCTCGGTGACAAATTCGAGTCTGACCCGTCGCCCGTCAGGCCTCACAACATAGAGCGCGCCCGGGTACTGGTCGGGACCATTCCGGATGAGCTCACGTAGTTCCTCAATGTTCCAAGGTGTAACTCTCTCTGGAATCGTAAGGCGCTGTGCGACTTCGAGTGGGACACCGACCTCGTTGATATCTATGTTTGGGTCAGGTGAGATAACTGTCCGCGCAGAGAAGTCAACTCGCTTTCCAGATAGGTTGCCTCTGAACCTCCCCTCTTTTCCTTTCAGACGCTGGCTCAGAGTCTTCAGGGCACGGCCAGACCTGTGCCGGGCCGGCGGCAGGCCTGAGACTTCGTTATCGAAATAAGTAGTAACATGGTATTGGAGGAGCTCGTGAAGTTCCTGGATGATGTTAACGGGGACGCCCGACTCGAGGGCTTCCTTCAGCTTCTGGTTGATTCTGATGATGTCGACCAGTTTGTGGGTCAGGTCGTCTTCCGAACGGATGCCCGACTCCAAGGTGATTGAGGGGCGAACTGTAACCGCAGGAACAGGGAGAACCTGAAGAACCATCCATTCAGGCCGCGCCGAAGTCGAATCCATTCCAAGCAGAAGGAGATCCTCGTCCGGGATACGTTCAAGGCGTTCACGGATCGCGCTGGGCGTAAGCCTAGATGCGCCGCCGTCCACCATTTCGTGGAACGTGGTCGGCTTTCCATGTTCCACCCGGTATTGGCGAGCACCACAGTGTGGGCATTCTTGAGATTTCTTTGCGTCCTTCATCACGGCTTCATAGAATGAAGCGGGAATCTCGTTGAGTTGTTTCTGCTCTCTCTGCATAAGTTCGTTGTAGGCTTTGATCTTGTCTGCTGAGAGCAGAATTCGGCCGCAGTTGCGGCAGGTGACTTGCAAGAGTTTGTAAATTAGTTTGGCGAAGGCAACGTGGATAACGGGCTCGGCAAGTTCGATGTGGCCGAAATGCCCCGGGCAGGCCGAGGCTGTGTTGCCGCAGGTCTTGCATTTCTGGCGTGGTTCAAGGGTGCCCAGTCGGCCGTCCATGAGGCCGGAAACGATGGGCACGCCATCTTCATCATACGTGTCCGCCGTCTGAATTTCGACCGCTGATAGTTTTCTGATTTCGCTGGGCGAGAGGAGAGTGAAGCGGATGCTTCCAATGACTTTGGTTGCTTCTTCAGCCACCGACACTTCTCAAGCACGCTCCGAAACTTCGAGGCGTGGCGCAACGCCAAGCGCCATGAGTTCCTGCAGAAGCAGTTTGAACGCGTAGGAAAGCTGCACTCCAGAGATTACTGCCTTGTCTCCATCGATGCGGCATATGTACTTGTTCTGTTTCACGTCGTAGTACGCAAGAAGGCCGCATGTTTCGCAGACCATCACAGTATATTTGTCTGACTCTTCGAGTAACCGATCCCTCAATAGTGCTGACGCTCCATGGCCGATGAGGCAGTCTCGTTCCATTTCGCCGAACCTGAGCCCGCCACCTCTCGCGCGACCCTCGGTTGGTTGGCGGGTAAGCATCTGCACCTGCCCGCGGGCTCGGGCATGCATCTTGTCGGATACCATGTGGTGTAGCTTCTGGTAGTAGACAACCCCAACAAACACGTCCGCCACGAGTCTCTTGCCGTCGACGCCATTGTACAGAACCTCCCGGCCACTGTGCTGGAAGCCGAGTTCAAGCAGCATTTCACGCAGAACCTCAGGCCTCTCGTTGCTGAATGCAGTCCCATCGACTGGTTCACCACGGAGGCTTGCAACCTTCCCTGCCACTGCTTCCACGAATTGCCCAATGGTCATTCGTGACGGGATCGCGTGCGGGTTGATGATTACGTCAGGCACAATTCCCTGCTCAGTGAACGGCATGTTCTCCTGAGGTATCAGCGTCCCAATGACTCCCTTCTGGCCGTGCCTTGACGCAAACTTGTCGCCGAGTTCCGGTATCCGGGAGTCCCGGACTCGGGCCTTGACCAGACGGTTGCCCTCGATGGATTCCGTGAGAAACACTGCATCTACAACGCCCTCTTCTGAGGGACGCATGCCCACGGAGGAGTCTCTCTTGGTCGGCCCCTTGACCTCAAACTCTCGGTATTCCTCTAAGAATCGGGGAGGGCTCGTTCTTCCTATCAGCACCATGTTGCCGGTGACGTTTGATTCGACTGAAATCACACCGTCCTCTTCCAGAAGCCGGTAGTACCTGTCGCCCCTGTACCCTCGTATGCCAGCCTCGGGCAACTCGAACTTGTCGCGAAGCCCGCCGAGGTATTGTCTGCATTCAGCCTCATAGACTCGGTAGAAGGTTGATCGGAAGAGGCCTCGGTCAACCGAAGATTTGTTTATGATGATCGCATCTTCCATGTTGTAGCCTTGGTAACATAAGAGTGCCACGACACAGTTCTGCCCAGCAGGCCTGTTATCGTAGCTTATAATATCCATGGGCTTAGTTCGGACCACTGGAACCTGTGGGTAATGAAGCACGTGCGCCCGTGAGTCCACGCGATTTGAGTAGTTGACTGAAAATACGCCGAGTGCTTGTTTCGCCATGGCAGACTCGTATGCGTTGCGGGGTGACTGGTTGTGTTCTGGGTATGGGATCAGCGACGCGCAGATTCCCAGAATGGTGTATGGCGCGATTTCTAGGTGAGTTGTGTGCTCATTGATTCGGTTCGGCGTCACGGCAACAAGCGCGTTCTCCTCTTCGTCCGCATCTAGGTATTCGATTATGCCGCGTTCAACGAGGTCCTGCCAGCGCATCTCCCCGCGCTGGACGGCTTCAACATGCTCCCGGGCCAAGTGGGGTTTGCTGTTTTCTACTATTACGAGGGGCCTTCTAACGCGGCCATCGTCGCAGTTAACATAAAGCTCTGCGCGACCACCTTCCGACTGCGGCGGTGAATATGCCACATTAACTTCCGAGCTTATCTCACCATTCCGGCGCATTCTGACAAGCTCCGCAGCCAGCTTCTCAGCATCCCGCGCGTATCCAGCGATTAGGCCATCCACGAAGACTTTGGCGCCCACTTCGCGCAGTTTTCTATCAGCTTCGTCAACGCCAACTACCCCCATTCTTCTGAGCTTGGAAACGAATTCGCGGGCGTCAACCCCTATGGAGATAACAGCGCTGAGGGCAAGGTTCTTGACGAGACCGCAGTTTGAGCCTTCGGGTGTTTCACTCGGACAAAGCCGCCCCCAATGCGTGGGATGAAGATCTCTCGCCTCCAAGTTCGGCTGACTTCTGCTAAGCGGCGACTGGAGCCTACGCAAGTGACTCAACGTAGACGAGAAATTAGTCCTATCAAGCAGCTGTGTCACGCCTACGCGGCCGCGAACCCAGTTGCCCGTCGCTATCGCATGCTGAATCCTTTCTGAGATGATTCCCGGCCGGATGGCGTTGCTTATCGAGAGCTCCGCATGGCGGCGGATTGTTATTCGTTCGAGCTGGTACTTGAGGTCGCGGATAAGATTCCTGAAGGAAATTCGGAATAATTCGGCAAGAAGAGAACCGGCAAGCTTGAGACGTTTGTTGGCATAGTGATCTTTGTCGTCGGATTTCCGCATTCCCAGCTTCAGTTCTATGACACGGCAGCCAACTTCCGCTAGATAAGCAGCCTTTTCCTTCCTATCCTCCGGGCTGCGCCCTATATGAGGAAGGAAATTCCGGTCGAGCGCTGTTTCAGCCTTCTTCAGTCGGTAGTCTTCAACCTGTCCCGGCGCCAGACGATTACCAACGTAGAGTAGCGCATCGCGTTGAGTTACGACTCCGATTGATTTCTCGAAGGTTGAGGCGAGGTGGTTCTGAATTGTTTCATCCGTGGAAATCATTTCGGCGATCTTGGAATCTTCCTCATAGCCCAGCGCCTTCATCATTACTACTAGCGGAATGTCCGAAGGCACGCCGGGCATAGTGACGTAGATCGCCGCATCAGTCTTGAGTGTGACTTCGGTACGCGCCCTAAAGCCTACAGTGGTTGAGAATATCTTCGCCTTGTAGGTTGGATGGACGCCAGTCTGCTCAACGTCAACCAGTATCCTGTTGGCGGCCAGGTCCTCCAGGGCAACAACGACTCTCTCTGCACCGTTCACAATGAAGTAGCCTCCAGGATCAAGCGGATCTTCTCCTATACTCACCAGCTCGTCAGGAGCCATGCGGGAGAGAGGGCAGATCTTTGAGCGAAGCATTACTGGAAAGTCGCCCAGATAGACTATCTCGGTCTGGCCTTCCCTCTCTCCGATGACTGGAGTCATCTCCAAATGGAGTGGTGCAGCATAAGTGAGGTTTCTGATTCTAGCTTCAGTCGGGAATATTTGCCGTTCCGAGCCGTCGACTTCGGTTACTCGCGGCGTCCCGATCTCAATCTTGCCCAACTTAATCTTGAGCGGGTAGTCTTCGATCTCGATGGGAATTTCACCCGTCTCATCAACTATCGCCTGCAATCCACTTTCGATGAACTCGTTATAGGAGTCGACGTGCTGCCTGACGAGGCCTATCTCTTCTAGGAAGTGTTTAATCAGCTCCCAGACTTGGGGGCTAACGGTAGAAGTTGATGTTATTGCCATAATATCACATTAACCTTCAACAACATATCGGTAAACGATGACTTCCCCCGCGGTTGGGCTTTTGCGCGTTATGCGAATGATGTCACCGGCCTTTGCGCCCAACGCCTTGGCCGCTGGGTCATTGAGGCGAATGTAGGGTAGTTGATGTGGCCTTATGTGAAACTCGCGCATCAATTCATCTGCATCCTTCTTTGAAAGAAGCTCATGCTTCGGAACGAATTGATGCTCGAAAATGTCGTATGGGATCTCCTTTTCGCTATCCTTCAAGCTAGGTATTCTCTCCGCAGAGAAAAGGTTCATCTGGCCCTTAATTCGAGCCTTACCGAAACTTTCCCTACATGCACCAGAACTCGCCGTAATAAAGTTTCAGCTATCACAAACGCTCCGCTAATGCATCCAACCTCCCGACACGCAAGCTTCGGAAGCACATCAGCGTCTCGTCGGGAGGTGATGATATACCTGCTCTGCCTAATTACGGTTTAGTTAGTCGAAAAACTCTGACCCTGATCATCGAGGTACCAATATACATGGCGATCCCAGTCCTCTATGCTGCCCTCGTGAAGCTTGTGCAGTCCCCGCGCTAACCCAGCCTTATTGAACATCGATTGATTTCCATTCGGAGGAAAGACTGGACAAGGACTTGACCGAGGACGAGCTTCGGAAGAGTCGCTGCCAGAACCAGAAACCCGTTCTTCCGGTAAGCATAAGCCCTGCGCCATCTCCGGCGGCCTTGGCCTCTATACACATCCATTGAACCGGCGTGCACCAGCGAAGCAATTGGCCATACTCTACATCCTAGTATAGAGACTAGACACCGTAAGAATATAGGCACATTCTGATTTTCGAATATTCGGCGAAGGGAATGCTGTCGCCTACAAAACAACGAATCCTGAAAATGCAGTCGGAAATCTGCAAAATACTCTCCAATCCTAGGCGCCTCCAGCTGCTTCATGAGCTGCGGCAGGGTGAGATGACTGTTGGGCAACTATGCTCGGTTACTGGGCTTAAGCAGGCCAATGTTTCACAGCATCTGGCTCTGATGCGGCATCGGAAGATGGTTGTAGAGAGACGCGAGGGAAACTCAGTGTTCTACAAAATATCTGACGAGCGCATCAACAATGCCTGCGACATAATGCAGTCAGTTCTTCTTGACCAAGCGAGTGAGGATTCCAAGTTGGTTCGTTTAGCGGCAGTCTCCAGTCGCCGTTAGGAGTTGAAAAAGAAATGCAAGTCTTGGAAGAGAAACCAGTGAGCCTACAGAAACGCAACAAACTAGTCATCATCTGCTCCAAAGGCAGCCTAGACATGGCCTATCCGCCTCTGATGTTGGCTACCACGGCTGCAGCAATGGGCATGGATGTGCATCTCTACTTCACTTTCTGGGGGATCAATATGATCACGAAGAAGACTGTTGACGCGTTGAAGATCTCCCCTGTGGGAAACCCGGCCTTGCCGATGCCCAACATTCTCGGTATGATTCCTGGAATGAGTGCAATGGTGACATCGATGATGAAGAAGAAGATGCAGAAGATGAAGATGCCAAGCATTAGAGAAATGATACAGACAGCAAGGGAAGGCGGCGTGAAATTCCACGCATGCTCGCCGTCCATGAACATGATGGGCCTGACGAAGGATGATTTGATTCCCGAGGTTGACGACATCATCGGAGCAACCACTTACCTCGACTTGGCCTCGGAGGACGCGATCACTCTCTTCGTGTAGGAGGCTGGCACAGCTTGGCTACCCGCGAAACTATTGTCAAACCTACTGTTGTCGTCGATTCTCGTGGAACAATGTGTCCTGGGCCTATCACTGACCTGTTCAAGGCTTACCGCAATGCCAACGTTGGCGACGTCATCGAGCTACTAGCAACGGACCCCGCGGCCAAAAGCGATACCCGAGCCTGGGCAAAACGCAGCGGAAACGAAATCCTCGCAGTCGTAGACGAAAAAGACCACGTTCGTATCCAAGTCCGAGTGGTCAAGAAGGGCAGGCAATAGAGCCGACCATTCTTGAGCAATTCTCCAGTGAACATAGTTGTAGTTGGCGGCGGAACAGGCGGCACCCTCTCTGCCAACCTGCTCGCCAAGCAACTCGCAGCGGAGATCGCAGCAGGAAATGTCAATGTGTACCTAGTGTCCGGCTCAGAGCAACACATCTTTCAACCTGGGTACCTACATGTTGCCTTCAAGAATCAAAACGCGCGCGAGATCGTACGCGAGGAGGATTCCCTAGTCAGGAGAGAAGTGCATTTTATCAAGGAGAACGCGGACAGACTTGACCTGAAAAACCAAACAGTCCTGCTGGAATCTGGTAAAACAATCAAGTACGATTATCTGATTATCGCAACGGGGAGCGTACCTGACCCCAGTGCGATTCCAGGACTCAATGAATCTGCCTTGAATTTCCATACAAGCACTGCCGAATCCAAGAAGGTATGGAACGCAATTCAGCATTTTGAAAAAGGCCACGTCGTCATCGGGATTGCGGGAGTTCCACACAAATGTCCTCCCTCACCTAACGAAGCGGCCTTCTTGTTGGACGACTATTTTAGGGAGCGAGGAATCCGCCAGGATGTGAAAATGATATACGTTACACCTTATCCGCGCCCGTACCCCGCAGAACCGATGTCCAGAGTTGTCGAACCTCGTTTCGAAAAACGAGGGATAGAGGTCGTCACCTTCTTCAACGTAGAATCAGTCGATGCACAGAAGCGGGAAGTCTACTCACTGGAAGGCGATTCGATATCTTATGACCTACTGATTATGGTGCCTCCGCACCGAGGTGCAGATGTAATACTCAAGTCAGGTATAGGTGACGCAGACGGATGGATTCCGACCGACAAAAACACGATGAGAATTATTGGCTACGAGAACGCGTACGCAATCGGCGACGCAACGAATATTCCAGTCTCGAAGACTGGCGTAACAGCACACCTTGAGGCCATCGTAGCCACGAACAACATAGTTTCTGCAGTCCGCCGAAGAAGAGAGATCTACAGGTACAATGGCAGAATAAACTGCCCCTTTGAGATGGATTCAGGCAGGGCATCCTTCGTGGTCGGGTCGTATGATATGCCTGTAAGGGAGATCCAGCCGTCGAGACTCAGGTACGCGATGAAGAAAACCTTCGCCAAGTTCTACTGGAGAACACTCTCCGGAAACTGGGACTGGCTCCTAAACGCATATTTCGGAAAAACCCACAACGTCCAAACCACAGAGGTGTGACTAGCCGTGCCCACCACGGTCAAAGCCAAAGTGAAATGGGTTGAGGGAATGAAGTTTTCTGGAGAATCAGCCGATGGAAGAACTCTTGTCTTGAACTCTGCGGAGGAGATGGGGCAAGCATTCACACCGATGGAACTATTCCTCATTTCACAGGCCGGTTGCACGGCCATGGATACTGTTTGGATACTGGAGAAAGAACGGCAGAAGGTTGAGAGTCTTGTGATATCAGTTCAGGGCATTCGAAGGGACGAGGACCCACGCTACTACGAAACCATCGACCTCGAATTCCTGGTTTCTGGCAAAGCCATAAGAAAAGAGTCTGTTGAGAGAGCGATCAGGTTATCCCAAGAGAAATACTGCTCAGCTCGCGCCATGTTACGTCCTGATATCAAAGTGAGGATTGTGTATAGGATCGCGACTGCTGACGAGCCGGAGCAGAAGTACGAATACGCCGTGCCTGCAGTGTGACTTTGGCCGTACAACACAACATCTCTGAATTTTGTCTCAGTTCAGACGCTTACTGGCGAACCATCTGACACACATCGGCTTAGGCAGGAACTTGTCATTGTAAATGTCAATCGTGTTTATCATGAGCGGTCAATGGAAAGTATAATGACGGAAATTGGGCAGCCCAAGAATGATTCGCAAGCCAAAGAAGAAAAAGGAAAAAGTCCCGGCAGCTCCTGTCCAAGCGAGCACATTCTAGAAGCTCCCAGACAGCGCCATCCCCCTCTCTGAATTTACTGCGCTTAAGTAGTCGAACCCATACACAGCCCGCCGATTCATGTAGACGGCGGACTGAAGCCTATTGCAGAAGAGCCAGTAAGAGTCCTACAAGTACGACCAGAATAGGCGCGTCTTAGCAGAACGCTACGAGAGAATCAAGTTGGTACTTGAACTGATCTCAGGAACCGTCGTTCCACTCCTCGCCTGCCTGTTTCTACTGCTTACTGGGGCGTCTCAGATTCTGAGCCAGAGCCTAATGTCGATGACCGACTCATACTGGGCCGCGGTCGCGGCATACGTCATCTCTTTCCTACTCTTCCTACATGTCGTGGAGTTGCCGTTCTCATTTTACTCAGGCTTCGTCGTGGACCACCGCTTTGGTCTCTCCCGACAGCTTCTGCGGGATTGGGCCAGTGACGCGGTGAAGGAATTGGGGCTCGAAGGTGTGTTCGGCGTGATTCTTGGGCTTGTCTTGTACTATCTCATACGAGCCACGGAGCTTTGGTGGTTCGCGGCCGCAGTTCTCTTCGCGATCTTTTCGATCGTGCTATCAATAATTTTGCCATACCTAATCATGCCCATTTTCTACAGAGTGACCGCGCTTTCCGACACGGGATTGAAAGAGAGCCTGATTGCTATGGTTAGGAAGGTCGGAGCAAAGGACATTGACAGGGTTCTCGTAGCCGACGAGAGCCGGCGGTCCATAAGGGCGAACGCGATGTTCTCCGGAATCGGGCGCAGCAAAGCCATCGTCGTCTTCGATACTCTGGTTGACAAGTTCACCAGGAGAGAAACGGTAACGGTCGTGGCTCACGAGTTGGGCCATTACGTGAACAAAGACGTTTGGAAGTCCGCACTAGTTTCCGGGTTCTTCGCGATTCCGCCGTTCTTCATTGCAGACCGGGTTCTGAGGTTCAGTAGAGGTGTTGCATCGTCGGAGATCGCCAACCCGGCCGGCTTTCCAATAATCTTCGGAATCTTCATCGCCGTGAGTTTTGTTCTGCAACCGCTTTCGAACTGGATCTCTCGAAGAATGGAATCGCAGGCTGATTGGTTTGCTCTGGAGGCAGCTGAGGATCCGGATGCGCAGGCGTCTGCGGAGCGCCGCCTCGCTGACATGGACCTTTCTGTGGACAGGCCGAAACGTTTGGTTGAGCTCCTCTTCTACACACACCCTCCGTCCTCCAAACGAATCGAGATGGCGGAGAAGTGGAAGCAGAATCACGCGTCTTGATCGGCAGAAGGCGACGATGATCATCCAGTTGGAACGTAGTCGTTGAGCGCGAGTATTTCGAGTTCCTCGAACCTAAGATACTGTAGGGCCTCAACGATGGCCGACGCAAGCTCTGGGGTTGTCACAACTGGAATATTGTGCTCAACGGCTAGTCTCCTGATGGCATATTCGTCTTCCAAAATAGCTTGGTCTATTGCTCCGTTTCCACTGGTTGGTATGTTAATGACCAAATTGATTCTCCCGTTCAGCAGGTAGTCCAGTATGTTCGGTTTCTTCTCTGCCTCCCCTATTTTGTGAAGTGAAATGACTCTTCTCAATCCTGACAGATGCAAGGCCTGCGCTGTATGTTCGGTTGCGTAGATCTCGAAACCCAGCGACCCGAGGGCAATGGCGATTGGGATGACGCGGTCCTTGAGCTCCTTGCCGCCGACGGTGATGAGCACACCGCCTCCTAGGCGCGGCAGCGAGATTTCGGTGGCCTCTAACGCTTTTGCTAAGGCGTCCGAGAAGTTGCGTCCTAGGCAGGCCACTTCGCCGGTGCTGAGCATTTCAACACTCGAAACAGGATCCGCTCCAGTCAGTCGTACAAAACTGAACTGTGGAACTTTCACGCTGAAATGCCGGGGCTCAGACTCGTCTGATGCGTCGGTCCTGTTCAGTTTCTGTTTACCGATCAAGACTGGGATTGCGGCTTGGATGAGGTTTCGCCCTGTGGATTTGCTGATGTAGGGCATGGACCGAGACGCCCGGGCGTTGCATTCAATCACGTAGACCGTGTCGCCCTTCACCAAGTATTGAATATTGAACGGACCGCGGACCCCTAGGCCCAGGGCAATCTCCTTGCTGTAATCCCGAACCTTCCTTGCGATGTTTGTGGGCAACGTTTTCGGTGGAATGCTTACCGTGGCGTCGCCGCTGTGTATGCCGGCGTTCTCGATATGTTCCATCACGGGGCCTAGCAGAATGGTCGTTCCGTCACAGACCCCGTCTACTTCGACCTCTCGCGCATTAAGGAAGAACTTTGAGATGACCACAGGATGCTCCTGAGATACGCTCGCGGCAAGCGCCAAGTATTCTTCCAGCTGCTGCTCATTATCTGCAACCCGCATGGCGGACCCTGAGAGAACGTAGCTGGGCCGGACGAGCACCGGATATCCAAATTCTCTTGCGAAGCGTCTGCAAGCCTGAACGGAGGTTGCTTTCCTCCAGCTGGGCTGGGGTATGTCCAGTCTATCTAGAAGTGAGCTGAACTTTGCCCGGTCTTCAGCGCGGTCAATGGTTCTGCTGCTCGAACCCAGTATTCTGGCGCCATGCTTTGCTAGTGAAGGTGCCAGCGTGTTCGCTGTTTGCCCGCCCACGCTGACGATGATTCCTTGTGGCATTTCCTTCTCGTAAATGTCTAAGACTCGCTCAAGGGTCAGTTCCTCGAAGTAGAGCTTGTCGCATATGTCGTAGTCTGTGGAAACGGTTTCAGGGTTGCAGTTGATGAGTATAGCCTCTTCAATGCCGTTTTCCTTCAATCCAAGAACCGCGTTGACTGCACTCCAATCGAACTCGACGCTTGATCCAATTCGGAAGACGCCCGCACCGAGGACGATGACTTTCTTCCTGAGCTGAAATTCGATCTCGTCATCTTCCCCACCATAGGTCAAGTACAGATAGTTGGTTCTGGCTGGCCACTCTGCCGCAAGGGTGTCGATCTGCTTCACAACAGGGTTGATCCGGTTTCTTGCCCTGTAATCCCTAATTGATTGTTCGTCGGCTTGGCAGCATGCCGCGATCTGCGCGTCAGAAAATCCAAGCTCTTTGGCATACCTGACGAGTTGCGCTGCAGAATCATCTAGGCCGGATTGTCGGAGTACTTCCTCAGCATTGACTATATTCGAAATCTTGCTGAGGAACCAAGGGTCGATTCCGGTCAGCTCATGAATCTTATCAACCGAAAGATGGTTCTTGAGTGCTCTGATTATAGCCCACAATCTCTCCTCCGTGGGATGGCGTAGGGTTTCTAGCGTTTGCTCGGCCGACTCGTCTGTTTCGTGGTTGCAGACCAGTCCCAGCTTGCGGGTGTCCAGCATTCTGACTGCCTTTTGGAGAGCCTCTTCGAAGGTACGCCCTATGGCCATGACTTCGCCGACTGACTTCATCTGTGGGCCTATGTGGCGGTCGATCCTTCGAAACTTCCTCAGATCCCATCTGGGTATTTTGACGACGACATAATCCAACGCAGGTTCGAAGCACGCGGTCGTAACGTTCGTGATCTTGTTCCAGAGTTCTGTCAATGTGTAGCCGATCGCGAGTTTGGTGGCAATGTATGCGAGTGGGTAACCTGTCGCTTTGCTGGCGAGGGCTGAGCTCCGGGACATACGGGCGTTGACTTCGATGGCACGTATATTTCCGCTCTGAGGGTCTAGCGCCCATTGAATATTGCATTCGCCCACAATGCCGAGACTTCTTATGACGTTGATCGAAGCTGCTCTGAGTTTGTGGTATTCCCGGTTCGTTAGTGTCTGGGAAGGTGCGATTACGATTGAATCTCCAGTGTGAATCCCCATCGGGTCGAAGTTTTCCATGTTACAGACTGCAATGCAGTTGTCGGCCTCGTCCCGCATGACCTCATATTCAATTTCTTTCCAATGGTGCAGGTACTCCTCAACGAGCACTTGATGGATGGCGCTCTGAGCCAGTGCGGGCTCAGCGGCCTTCTTGATTTGTTGGTCGTCCCATACGACAGCCGAGCCTTTGCCGCCAAGGGCGTAGGCAACTCGGATGATCACTGGATACCCAATTTGCTTCGCGTGGGCTACGCATTCGTCAACGGATTTGGCCGATGCGCTGGCTGGGATTGGTGTTCCGCAACGCAGCATGACTTGCTTGAAGAGTTCTCGGTCCTCCGTTTCTTGTATTGCGCGTACGGGAGTACCCAAGACTCGAACGCCGTGCTTTTCGAGAATGCCGCGCTCAGCTAACTCGACGCCGCAGTTCAGTGCTGTCTGACCGCCGAAGCCGAGCAAGATGCTGTCGGGTTTTTCTCTACGGATAACTTTCTCAACGTAGTCAGCCGTGACTGGAAGCAGGTAGACCCTACCTGCTAGTTTCGGGTCTGTTTGGTAGGTTGCGATGTTCGGGTTGACGAGGATGGTTTCTATGCCTTCTTCGCGTAGTGCCTTCAAGCATTGGGAGCCGCTGTAGTCAAATTCCGCAGCTTCACCTATCTTGATGGCGCCGCTACCCAGAACGAGTGTCTTTCTGACCCATTCATGCCGAGGCGTAGTCTCTTACCTCTTTGAGGAAATGGTCGAAGATGAACTCTGTGTCAGTGGGACCCGGCGACGCCTCGGGATGCCATTGCACAGCCATGCAGGGCTTCTTTGGGTGCTTGATCCCCTCGATGGAGTGGTCGTTTGCGTTTACGAACCATACTTGGAGGCCTGCTTGTTCTAGTGATGTCTTCTCGACTGCGTAGCCATGGTTTTGTGTCGTGATGTAGCACCTTGCCGTTTCAACGTCAAGAACGGGCTGGTTCTGAGACCTGTGCCCGTACTTCATCTTGTAAGTGTCACCACCTTCGGCCAGTGCAATCAACTGGTTTCCTAAACAGATGCCAAGAATCGGTATACCATATTCAATCAGCTGGTGTATGGTCTGGGTCGTTTGCTGGCAGATCTTAGGGTCGCCCGGACCATTGCTCACGACGACACCTACGGGTTCCTCCTGGAGAATCGCATCCGTTGTCGTGTCAAATGGGACGCGGATTACAGCCATTCTTCGCCTGAGGAGATTTCTGATAATGCCGTACTTGACTCCACAGTCAATTAGGACAATACGATTCGCGTTTTCGGGATAGTAGATCTTCTTCTCCCGAGCGGAAACCTCGGCCACAAGGTTAGTTTGATTGGGGTTCGGTATGAAAGATGCCTCCTTTGCCTCTGAGTTCTCTCCGCTCTTGATGGAGCCGAGCATTACTCCTCTCTCTCGGAGTGTTCGCGCAAGTCTCCTGGTATCGACGCCGCAAAGGCCAGGGATACCTTCGTCTCGGAGCCACTCGTTGAGAGAACGAACACTTTCGTGATGGCTCGGAGTTTCACAGACTTCATGCACGACTAGTCCGCGCACTTGGATTTGGTCTGACTCGAAGAAGGCTGGCAGCCCATTTTCCTTAGCGTCTAAGCTTGGGACGCCATAATTGCCGATGAGCGGATAGGTTAGGCAGAGGATCTGCCCGCGGTACGACGGGTCTGTGAGGGCTTCCGGGTATCCGGTCATAGATGTTGAGAAGACTACTTCGCCCTGCGTGGGTAAGGGTGCGCCGAAGGAGAAGCCCTTGAAGACGGATCCGTCTTCAAGTGTGAGGAGCGAGTGTTCCCGGTTCTTGAAGAGGGGGTGTTCCGGATTTGCGAGTAGCGGAGTTTGAACCAGTTCCGTTTAGTCCTCCCATGCGCACTGGGAGGGGAGGAAGAACCCTTCACAGCCAAGGATGGATTTAGGTATATGATACTTGCGATTTGCATGATTCGCAAGACGAGAAGATGGTTCTCTTTCCCTCAGCCGAGTGCCTTGAGTGCTTTCAGCGCTTCTACAACATGATGTTCTGGACGGATCTGAGATGAGAAAATTCGCTGGATTATTCCCTGCTTGTCTAGGACGAAGGTGACACGGCCCGGAATGAGACTGAGAGTGGACTTAACGCCATAGGCTCTTCTGACCGAGCTATCTGCATCTGTTAGGAGTAGAAATGGTAATCGCTCTTCGTCTGCAAACGCCTCGTGCGATGATCTGCTGTCGGGGCTGATTCCAATGATATCAGCGTCCAGTTCCTGAAAGAGATGGTAGGAGTCTCTGAAGGAACAGGCTTCCTTGGTGCAGCCAACAGAGAAATCCTTCGGGTAGAAGTAGATGACTAGGTTCTTCTTGTCCAAGAAATCCTCGAGGGCGACGTAGTGGCCCTTCGATGACTGTAGACGGAATCTAGGTGCTGCGTCGCCAACCTTCACCATGATCTCGCCGACCGGTATAGGTACAAGAGGGACTCATGCCGAATCTCGTCTGCGCCCTATGAAGACAGCTATTGGTACACTTTTCTTATTCGGGCAATGAGCGAGGGGCCGATGGTTCCGAGTAGCACAGCCGTCGTAAGCTCATGGGCAATGCCGAATGGGTAGGGACTGATTCCGCCGGAAATGAAAGGGACGTACAAGCCCAGGACCGCTGTGAACCACGGATAGGAAAATAGGAGAGCGTCCACAACCGAGGTCCCGATGTCGAACAGCATTGTCAGAAGCAGACCGCCAAACGCCATTCTCCAGCGGCTCAGGTTGTTCACCCTGTGCCAGATGAAACCTGCAAGCAGACCCACAGTAGCCATTCCACCGGATGTTTCCAGCGTCCACACCCCGGCACCGAAGGGCCCCACCAAGTCGCTGAGCGTCATGCTCAGCCACCCCACCGCAAATCCTGGCAACGGTCCCGCAACCACGCCGCTGACTATGACGAGAAAAGCCGTAGGCTTGACGTTAGGCGGTCCACCCGCTAAACCCAGCCGGAATGCCACGTTTGCAGCCGCCAATGCGGCGATCAACGCGAGCATCCTCGCTTTGCTGGGCACGTTAGTGACCTGGCTGGTTCGTCCAGCCCGCCTGAGATAAAAGCCTGCCTCAAATCGTCTGGCATCAAAATGCTGTGCTTGTTCATTCTTTCCTGAAATTCAAACAATAGTGATGAACTGTGTTGCTTACCCAGGCGTGTCTGTACCCGTAGGGGGCGAGCTTGATATCGTCTTGCCCCCAGATTTTCTCATCCTTTAAGGCCAAGAATTTCGAAACCCGGGATGCAATATCCCAAGCTAGTGGGTAGACTTTTCCGCGCTTCTTCACGTTCTTTACAACGATAGTCATGTAAGCGCCGCGCTTCAGCAGATTTGCGATCCTTCCGTAAATGATTTCCAGCTCGTCCAAGAACTTGTTGTAGTCATGCAGGTTGCCTAGGTCCCTAGGATCCTCTGAGTAGTAGACATCTAGGTTCTTTTCGTGGCGTTTCCGCTGGGTCTCGAAACCTTTCTCCTGTAACATATCCCAGTATGGGGGCGAGGTTATGCAATAGTCGAAGCTTGGCAGACTCATCCGGTCGATTTCTCTCGCATCACCCTCAATGACCTTGACCCTGACTTTTCGCGAGGATTGCGGTTTAGCTTGATTTGCTAGTCGCTGAACACGCTGGGCCGCAATGGCCGCATATTTCTCTAGGAGCTCCACACCAACCGCATTCCTACCTGACATAGCCGCCGCGACTAGGGCGCTGCCTGTCCCTGCCATTGGGTCTAGAACCCACATACCCTGTTTAGTAAAGAAGCGCACAAATTCAGAAACCAACTCCTCAGGAAACTTCGCTGGATGAAACACCACGCCCTTCTCGCGCGGCGCCGGCCGGAGTATGAACCAGCTCTTCTGAAACTTCAGCCACTCGCGGGCTGTGAGGTCGTTCAGCCGGTTGTCCTTATGATAGACGTTCCCGTTGTCAAAAACTATCTTCGACGAATCTTCTGCGGTTATTCGGCGAGCTTGCTCTACGAACGGGATGAATGTATCGCAGACCAGTTTGTGTTTTTGGGCCGGTTCTGGCAATTTTCGCAGCCTTGGAACCCCTTTGTTTTCCGAGCATGCTGCTAGGAAGTCAGCGGATGGTTATAGCTTTCGTAGAAATCTCTGACCGAGCTATTTCATTGCTTCGTGACTTGCTAAGAGGACCAGATGATTAGAAAGGAATACTCGCGGAAAAAATTGCTAAATCCTCATGGGAAACATATGTCTGGCAAGATGGGTGTGAGTGAACTGGCCGATAGCGCAGATATCGTCATAGTGGGAGGTGGCTGCGTTGGCTGCAGCGTCGCTTTCAATGCCGCAAAGCTACAGCAAGGCCTGAGGATCATACTGGTTGAGCGCCAGCACGTAGGCTGGGGTACTACAGGCAAGTCGACTGCGATAGTTCGCCAGCACTACAGCAACCCGGTCACGGCAGAAATGGCCCTAGAGAGCCTCAAGGTCTTTGAGAACTTCCCACAGCAAGTGGGAGGTGATGCTGGCTTCAAGAGAACAGGCTTCGTCTTGGCAGTCGGACCTGGCGACTTGGACAGCTTGAAGAAAAATGTAGACATGCAACGCAAAATTGGTATCGAAACGTCGATCGTCGAGCCCGGCGAACTCGAGAAACTTCAACCCGGCGCTAACGTGAAAGATATCGCAGCTGCCGCATTCGAACCTCGCTCCGGATACGCCGACCCTGCTGCAACCACCAAGTCATTTGCCGAGGCAGCAGAGAAACTTGGAGTTGAAATCGTTGAACGCACACGAGTATTGAAAATTCTTTCAAGTGGCGGCAAAGTCAAAGGTGTCAGAACGGAAAGTGGTGAGATAATTGGCGAGCGCGTTGTGAACGCCACAAATGTCTGGGCCAGTCAAGTAATGCCTGAAGGTCACTCAAAGCTACCGATTCGAGTGTTGAGAGAACAGAATTGCATGTTCGTCAGGCCGCGCGAGTTTACGACGACGTTGACTGTCTGGGGCGATTTTCTGAACGGCATATACTTCCGCCCCGAGGGCAATGATAGACTCGTGGTGGGTTCACTGGAATCGAACCTTCCCGAACTTGATGATCCGGATTATTGTGAGGGCGTTGACTACGAAACCGTCATGTCGTACTCGCAGAAGCTCTTCAACCGTTTTCCCGCTATGGCGCAGGGCCGTTGGGAAAGGGGCTGGTCTGGACCCTACGATGTCACACCTGACTGGCATCCAATCCTGGATGAATCCCCCGAGATAAAGGGCCTGTACATTGCTGCAGGTTTCAGCGGCCATGGATTCAAACTCTCACCCGTCGTAGGGCAACTCATGGCACAATTGATCGTGAATGGGAAGAAGCATCCGGATCTCACCATCTTTTCAGCAAACAGATTCCGCGAAGGAAAACTGGTAACAAGCCAATACGAATCAAACATATTGGCATAGAACCAGGGAAGAACCGCTAGATTTGATGTCTGATTTTAGACGCCGGATCGTCGAGATGAACTTGGACGCAGAGTTTCTGGATTTCAGTGCCTCCGTCCACACGGTTGAAGACGCAGCCCAAGCCGCAGGTGTGTCAGTTTCAGCGATGACGAAGAACCTGCTTCTGGTAGATGAGTTGAACAGACCTGTAATCGCGGTTCTCTCGGGCACTGAGAGACTCGATGTCCAGAAACTGGCGACTCTCCTCGGCCGCCGGCTGAGAATGGCGAAAGCGTCCGAGGTTCAGGAGCTTATCGGGTTTGAAGCAGGCGCTGTCCCACTTGTCGTGGTGGAAGGGACGCTAGTGCTCGATGTAGACGTCGCCGAGAAACCTTTCATTTACAGCAGTGGCGGAACAACTCGCTCCTTAGTAAAGATTCCAACTAGAAAGTTGATTGAGGCAATGAAACCGTTAGTAGGGGATATTGCTTTTCGCTAGTCTGAGCGCCTGCCAAGATGGTCAAGCAATTGGTTTTCTGAAGATGACCGTCTTTATCTCGGTCATAGTTTCCTCGATCGCAAACCTAACCCCCTCTCGGCCGAGTCCGCTGTGCTTCATCCCTCCGAAGGGCATGAAGTCGACTCTGAAATCGCTCGTGTCATTGATTAGCACTGACCCGAAATTCAGCTTCGAGATCGCCCGCAAGGCGTTGTCTGTGGATTTGGTAAAGATTCCAGCATGCAAGCCGTAGCTCGTGCTGTTGCTTTCCTGAATCGCATCTGGCATTTTCTGGAATTTGGATACGATCATGACTGGGCCGAACACTTCTTCTGTGGCGACCTTGGCGTCCTTTGGGACATCGGTAAGGATCGTGGGCAGATAGATGGTTCCGTGGCGTTCCCCACCGACCATCACATTAGCTCCGCTCTTGAGAGCCTCATCCACCCACTCTTCCACCCTTGCGGCTTCGGATTCGGCTATCATAGGGCCGACGTCAGTGGACTCATCCAAAGGGTTGCCCACCTTCAGTTTTTTCGTCCCTTCAACAAGCCTAGCGACAAGCTCCTCATACCGAGATTCATGAATGAGAATGCGTTGCGCGTGTATGCAGTTCTGCCCTTGGCAGTTGTAACCTGCATCTAGGACGCAGGCGGCTGTGAGGTCCAGCGACGCGTCTTCCATGACTATGACGGGGCAGTTGCTTCCCAGCTCCAAGGCAATTTTCTTCAGGCCGGCAAGCCTGGCAATTTTCTGTCCGGCATCTACCCCTCCAGTGAAGGTTACGACCCTAACGTTGGGGTTTGACACGAGTTCTGGGCCAAGCTTCTCACCTTCACCCGTTACTACGTGGATATAGTCTTCAGGAAGCCCGGCTTCTTGGAGTGTCCCAACAAGTCTGATTGCGGAGAGCGGAGTCAAGCTGGAGGGTTTCAGGACTACTGTGTTGCCGGCTGCTACGGCGGGCCCTAGTTTATGTGCGACTAGATTTAGCGGGTCGTTGAAGGGTGTGATCGCAAGGACCAAACCAGCGGGAACCCTAAACCAATATCCGGTTCTATCTTCTCCTCTGGGTTCCGCGTCGAAGGGAATTGTTTCGCCATGAAGTCGCTTGGCTTCTTCAGCAGAGAGCTGCATAGTTAGTGAAGCCCGTGTGGCTTCTTTTCTTGAATATTTGATCGGTTTGCCAGCTTCCCGCGCGATCAGCTTCGCAAAATCATTTTGGCGCCTTCGGATGAGTGAAGCCGCTTCCGTCAGAATCTCTGCCCTCCTGTGCAAGGGCAGAGTTTCTAGGTATCTGGCGAAGGCCTTGAAGGCCATCTCGATGATGCTAGGCACCTGTTCAGGTGAAACAGACGGGACTCTTCCGATCACTTCGCCTGAATACTTGTCCTTTACATCTATCATCTCTTTCACTTTGTTCCTGACCTAAGCCTGTGAACCGCCAAGATGTCGCTTACCAAACCATAACCAGCCGAATCTCCGCCAGCTCCAGGCCCAACGATGGTCACATCTGGTTGTACGTCGGTCGAGATCTGAAGGGCATTCGTCACGCCTGCCACATGCGCGAGGAAGGCGCTGTCTGGGAGCAAGGTCGGTTTGACTTCGGCTTCGACCTGACCGTCTTCGTGACGAGAAGCCGACGCAATTAGCTTAATCCGCTTTGATTCCTCGGCGGCCCGTCGTATGTCGTCTCCAGTTATGTGGGTAATCCCATCCCTCGGCACATCCTTGTAGTTCAATTCAGCATTCATCAGAACATTCGCGAGGATTGTGACCTTGGCAGCTGGGTCATGGGCTTCCACATCGCCCGAAGGATCGGTTTCAGCGTAACCCAGCTCCTGGGCTTGCTTGAGGGCGTCGTTGTAGCTCTTCCCACTAGCCATCTCTGTTAGCATGTAGTTTGTTGTTCCGTTGAGAATACCTCTCAATCCATCTATCCTAGCACCTGCTAAGCAGAATTCGTGCAGATTGAAGATTGGCGTGCCGCTCATGACAGCGGATTCGAACCTTAGGGACCTGCCTCTTGATTCAGCCAATTTCCTGAGCTTCCTGAAGGCCAGAGCAATTGGGCCTTTGTTCGAAGTCACCACGTCCATGCCATTCTCAAGAGCAGTCACGATGTGGGTGAGCCCGGGTTCGCCGTCTTTCAGGTTCGTCCAAGTCGCCTCGATGAGAATGTCCGCGCCGGAAGTCTTTATCGTATCAATCGAGGAGAACTCAATCTTGCCCAATGGCACCTGCTCACCTGACCTCTTCCCCTTATCCACCGCCTCCAGCGCCTTGGACAAGTCGATGCCCTCGTCTATGTTCTGTGTGGAACCTTTGACTATGTCTGTGACAGCGACGACTTTGTACGTGAAACCGAATTCGCGTTGTAGGCGTGGCGCAAGCCTGACCAGGTGCCTCGCGCAACCTTGTGCTACTGTGCCGAAACCCACGAAGACAAGCTTGACTTCCTTCATTCTCTGCAACTCAGTTCGAGCGCTGAAAGACTATGAGTGCTTGAGACTCCAGCTTTGACCGCCTGCCGCTCGCGCTCAAGAGCCCACACTCAAGAGACCCTACTGGCCAACGTTTACCTTAGCGCCTGGCGCATCAAAACTTCTCCCGGTGTCCGCCTCGGAGTGGGTTTGACATCCGGTCCATATCCCATGCGGAGAATAAGCTGCGGAAATCCTGGCCTACCCAACATGTCGTGCACCCTAAGCCTCAACTCTGCCACTTCAATCGGCTGATTCAAGAAAGAAGACCAAACGTTTTCAGCGCGTGCTCGCAGCAGGAGCCTTGCTAGGGCCTGACCGGCCGATAACCAGTCCTTGGATGTATCGCCATTCGTTCCGAGTACTGCTAGAACCGGCGACCCGCTCGCGAGTTGGCGGTCCTTTGCGGCTCGTCCTTTGCCGATATCGAACGTTCGAACCACTAGAGGTGCAAATGCGGAGCTCAGGCCGCTGAGCCCGAAAGCATAGACATAGGCATAAGCTGGCATGCCATCATGGCTGGCCGTGCGGTTCGGGTGAATCCAGGAGGCTAGCTCGCGCCGAAAACGGTTATCGGCCATTTGGATTCGGTCGGCATCAGCGACCAAGTCCGCAATCTTGTTTCGATCATCTTCTTCTTTGATGACGTGAAGCCATGCCCCTTCTTTGCTTACAGCTGTTTGCAGTTCTGAGAGCAGTGTCTCCTGAACATGCCTAGCCTCGAAGGGCATCCGATTCGTACGCCGTTTGACTATGCTCTGGAATAGTAGGTGCTCCTCGGGGCTTGCTTCCATTTGGCGGCCGAAACTGACGCGGGCCAGAAGGTCTGGTTTTTTTGGCTCAGGAAGAATTTCGACGACGCCCTCAAAGCCGATGTGGCGAAGCGCGATGCGAAGATGGAGAAGAGCCGCACCGCAACTCATGATCAACTCTCGGTCTTCAGGGTCGACAACTGGCAAGGCACGAGTTCGGTCAGCGTAGAGTTCGACTGCATCATCAAGAATTCTGAAAAGCCATGGCTGCGAGTTGTGGCTCGAGGGCGCAAGCACCGCATAATTCAGCAGAAAACGCAATTTCTCATAGGACGTACGTGCCCTCGGAAAACCACCCTCCGAGATGTTCCATGGATCCCATAATTCAGCCATGGTCCCTTGAGCTCCGCAATTTCAATCGAAGCTTCCAAGGCTGAGCTATTAAGAAAGTTGCTCGGTTACCGGGTTGGAATACCAAATAATCTTTGAAACATCGACCTCTGCTTGTCACTTTTGCCTACTTGAACGACTTTCACCCCAAAGAAAAGCTGAGTAGACGGCCGCTGAAAAATCAGAAGCTGGTGTCAGTTCTGATACCATAGCGTAGTGTTAAATGAACGGCCGTAGCGACGAGAACACGCCCGATTCGCGCGCGGCGGTGCACTTCGATGAGACTGATACCTCGGTTCTACTACGTATACCGGCGGCTGTGGAAGCGGCTGGCAATTTTCTCCGCCGTTGCTGGACCGGGAATTATTGTTATGGTGGCTGACAATGATGCCGGCGGCATTACCACTTACGCCGTCACGGGTGCCCGTTATGGATTCAACCTTGTCTGGCTCATACTGCTCTTCTCCATGCTTGCCTACTTCGTTCAGGAGATGACAGTCCGACTTGGAGCAGTAACGAAAAGAGGGCACGCGGAAGCAATCTTTGATGGCTTCGGCCCCTTCTGGGGTTGGTTTTCGCTCATAGACCTTACAGTCTTGAACTTCCTCACCCTAGTGACCGAATTCATAGGCATGGTAGCAGCCGCAAGCATCTTCCATATCCCCCCTCTGTGGACTGTTGTTGCTGTCGTCGTGTTCCTGACTTTACTCGTCGGGACGGGAACCTACTGGACCTTTGAGAGGATAACCCTCCTCTTCTGTCTCCTAAATCTCGTGTATGTACCCGCAGCTATTTTTGCAAGCCCCAGTTGGCACGAGGTGGCTCGCGGTATTGTTTCACCCAGCTTTCCGCGTGGCCTCACGAGCAACCTCCTAACCCTAATCATGGCAAATATTGGAACCACAATCGCCCCATGGATGCTCTTCTTCCAGCAGAGCGCGGTAGTTGACAAGGAACTGGATGAGAAAGACATACCATATTCCAAGCTTGACACAGCGCTTGGCTCGGTGCTGACTGCCTCGGGGGCAGCTTTCATAATGATCGCGACCGGCTCGACACTTCACAAAATTGGTCTGAATATAACTGACGCGGCGGAAGCAGCGCTGGCGTTGGTACCGTTCGCCGGTCGATACGCTGGAGCACTCTTTGCAGTGGGCCTGTTCGATGCAGGCCTGCTGGGAGCTATCTGCATCTCTCTTGCGTCTTCGTGGGCTTTCGGAGAAATCTTCGGCTGGGCGCACACCCTGAATGTCAACGTGAAGAGTGCCCCATGGTTCTACCTATTCTATTTCCTCAACATTGCCTTTGCTGGGGCGGTGGTTCTGATTCCAGGCGCGCCCTTTGTGTTGATCACGCTCTTCGTGCAGGTAGTTGCTGTGACTCTACTGCCTGCCGCACTTGTGTTCCTGATCCTTCTACTGAACGACAAACCGCTCATGGGCTCGTACGCAAACACGAAGCTCCACAATATCATTGACTGGACAATCGTGGGGGCGATAATAGCGCTCTCCACTGTTTACGGAATCTCAGCGATCTTCCCGAACTTATTAGGAGGATGAAACGTGAGGCAGGTAGCCTTCTGCCATGGCATGAACAGGACTGATTGATATGACGGTCACATCGAATCACATCAAAGAATATCTACAGAAGGTGCAACTGGGCGAAAACACGCACCTGCGTTACCTCTACCTGAGCGAAATAGTGAAGAAGAAAGTGCAAACGAAAGACGGCGTGACGCTGGGCAAACTGAGAGACCTAATCATAAGAGACGTGGGGCACTACCCTGAAGTGATAAGCCTCATCGTTGACCGACCACTCGGCAGGCCTTCTTGGAACGTGCCATGGACTCACATCATTAGTGTTTCATCGGAAGGAACAGTCATAGATCCGCCGCCGAATGACGGGTATCCCGTCTTCAAACACAGCGAAGACTACCTTTTGCTCAGGGACAAAGTGTTGGACAAGCGGATTCTCGATACAGAGGGCTTCGATGTGGAAGTCGTCTATGACATTCAGCTTCTCCTTGTGGAAAACAAGATGTTCGTCGTAGGCGCCGATGTCGGCCACCATGCATTTCTGAGAAGACTCAAGCTCGGAAAGGTTGCAGACGTAGTAATGGAAAGGGACCTTTCCAAGGATATCATCCCGTGGGCGTACGTTCAGCCGTTGCCCGCAGACCTCACGAGCACAAAGGGCGACGTGAAACTCACCGTGACAAAAGAAGGACTGAAAGACATACATCCGGCAGATTTGGCTGACATACTCGAGGAGCTGAGCCACGAAGAGCGAATTAGGCTGTTCAATGCACTAGACGAACAGGTTGCCGCTGATGCTCTTGAGGTAACAGAACCAAGAGTTCAGAGACAGATCCTAGCTTCGACGAGCGTAGATCGCGCGGCGGAAATTCTCGGTCATCTGTCCAGTGTGCAGGTTGCGGACATACTCTCGGTTCTTCCGAGAGATGACTCTGAGGAGCTACTGAGTTTGCTAAAGACCGATGTCGCGGCCAAGGTTAAGGTTCTCTTAACGCAGCATGATGTCCCAGCTTCTGCGCTTGCAGTACCTAGCTTCCTAGCATTTCCAGGCGACTTAGGTGTCGAGGAGGCCTTCAAGCGATTCCGGGATGAGGCACGGCATAGCGATGTTACCATGTACATATACGTCGTAGACGAGAAGCAACGGTTGAAAGGCGTCGTGGACATCAAGGAACTCCTACAGGCAGATCCGGCCAGCAAATTGCAAAACATCATGACGAAGAAGGTCGTCACCGTTCGGCCCACAGCCATGCGCGGAGAAGTTGAAGCGCTCTTCCTGAAGTACCGGTTTAGAGCCATACCAGTCGCAGATCGTTCCAAAAAGGTCGTGGGCGTCATAAAAGAGAAGGACGTTTTTCTGCAGGAGGAATAACAACAGTACGGGATGGTCGATGAAATGCCCCGAGTCCAGACGACACGAACAGTGAGAGCCGCGTTACTCTTCCTCAGAATCTACCTTATCTTACTAGTGGCCCTAATAGTCTACAAGTTTCTGACGCAGATACGGCTTTCATAATCCGGCTTGAGCTATCTACCTTCAGGCCTGACCTATTCAGCGTTGAAATGCTTCACTGTCTCGGCAAGTGCGTTCAGGAACATTTCGACCTCGCTGACCGTGTTACAGTGCACCAGGCTCGCCCTGACCGCCAGCGATTGCGAGTATGTCTTGAGTGCTCTTGAATAGAAGTCGTCTCCAATGACAACTACCCCATGCATTTCCCACAAATGTTCCGCAACTCTCTTGGCCGGAACGCCGCGAACGTTGAACGAGAAAGTTGGAGTCCTTTGATGCACTCTGGCCGTATCCTTTAAGCCGTAGAGATCTATGCCGCTCATTGTACGCATGCCAGCAGTATTCTCGGTTCCATCCAGCATTGCTTTCCCCAATCTTCCTTCGTATCCCTCTATCCAAGACAATGCTGCCTTGAGTAGGCGTTCTCTTCCGCTGTACTCTGAAACCTTGTTGGAAACTTCGCCTTCGACTTCGCCACCAAGCCAGCTTAGATAATCCATCACTGCGGTGATGGAGGCGAAAAGGGCCTGATCTCGTGTTCCCCACTCCCATCTCTTCGGAAGATAATTCGGACATAGCTCTACCTTGTAGGGCTCCAGGTCTTCCAATAGGTCCCTTCGACCATACATGAAGCTACCGCGACGGCTGAACAGTTTGTATGCCGAGAAGACAACGAAATCGCAGCCTAGCTTGTCAATGTCGATGGCGACATGTGGAGCCATATGAACTGCGTCGAGCACAGCGTATGCACCCACTTCCTTAGCAAGCGCAAACACCTTCGCGACAGGCGTCTTGGAACCTAGAGCATTCGACACTCCCGTTACAGCGACGACACGTGTGTTCTTGTCAATGAGACTTGCCAGGTGTGCTACGTCTAGCTCCCCATCTTCAGGGTTGAACTTCGCGAACCGGACTTCTTTGATGAAGCCCCTTCGTTCGAGCTCTAACCATGGGCTGATATTCGAGTAGTGATCGTATTCCGTGGTCACCACATTTTCGTCGGGCGATATCTCTTTCGACAAGGCATAACTGAGATGGAAGAGAAGGCTCGTAGCGGATTCACCAGAAAGGACACAATTCTCATCACGGGCATTCAGGAAGTCCCTCACAGCTTTCCTGCCTTCCAGTATGGTGTTCTCATTCATCTTCGACTCCCACGAAGCCTCTTCGATATTGGGAAAGTAATCACGGCGCGCCTTACACTCCGCATCCACGGCCCGTTGCAGAACTAGGGAGCCAGCTGCGTTTTCAAAGAAGACTCTGCGCCTTTCGTTCGCGTCAGTCTCCACTCGACGAAATTCTTTCCTGATTCGTTGCAGAAGCCCGTTCGTTGCAAACGAGCGGTTGGTCCGGGTAGCTT
>Ga0129297_10000189_pt1 | contig 29126 bp, 27 predicted proteins | sample I18A1metaG_FD_94708 | JGI IMG/M metagenome (GOLD analysis project Ga0129297, IMG submission 94708) | Lake sediment bacterial and archeal communities from Gulf of Boni, Indonesia to study Microbial Dark Matter (Phase II) - ​I18A1 metaG | ecosystem: Environmental > Aquatic > Freshwater > Lake >... | reverse complement strand
GAGACGGAGTTGCTTGAGCACCGATATCTGACTCCTTCTCCCCCTTGAACAAATTCATCAACCAGCAGCGTGTGAACAGTGCCAATCTTTAAGGAAAGATCCTTGCTCTCTCCTCCTTGAATGGTTCCGACCTTGATCCCGTCGACATGTATGCTAGTGAAGAACTTCTTATCGAAACCTGTGACCTTAACTTGGACTGTATACGAGGTAGGTGTTGTTTCTAACAGAAAGGATGTCTGAAACAGTTTATCTGTTCTCACATAGACCTCCACGGTCCACCTCCCCGTCTTGAGGGCGACCGGATTGTTTCTAATACTGATGATGTCCCAGAATCTGTAGGTTCCGGTGCGAGGAATGTGTTCGACCGCGGTACGCTCCCGGTAGGTTGTTCCCTCCGGCTCCAACCATTTCCAAGTCAATGTCAGAGGTCCAAAGCCATCAACCTCCATCTCAAACCAGCACACCGCTTTCTCGTCAGATACGAGAAATCTGGTTGTGTTCATGCTCGGCTTGCCAGAGGATTCATCGATATTCTTGGCCATTGTGTGGCTTGTGACTCGCCAAGTCTGGCCACTGGCGGGGCCGGTTGCCGACACAAGGAGCATCGCCAGTATTAGCCCGAGTAGTAGATGGGAGCGCTTGTGCATCGCTATTCGCTTTCCTGCCTTTCGAAGATACCGGACTCCAACATCTGCTTAAGCCTATCGAAGGCTTCTCAAGGTGGCGCTGGGTCTTGAGTTCTTGTCTGCTAAGACAAAAGTACTGCCTTGCTCTTCCTATGTGTATGTGGCCAAAATGGACTCAAAAGTTGAGCGAATGGTTCAAGAGAATGATGTGAAGGACCTTGTGGATCTTGCTCAGAAGATGGTCTCCTTTAGGACCGAGTCCCCAGCTGGAAGAGGGTACGAGGAATTCGTTGATTTTGCGGAGGCATGGGCAAGGTCTCATTTGTCTAGCTTTGATGTTCAGGTCATTGAGGTTCCGCAGGAAAGGTATTCTCAGCTTCAGAGCTTAGCATCGTGGTTTGAGGGCCTACGTCTCAATCTTCTGCTGAAGGCTCGTAAGAGAGGTGGGCAGGTGATTCATATCAATGGCCACTTTGATGTGGTAAATGCGGGCGACCTGGGGCTGTGGACCGTTACCAAGCCTTTCGTACCTCTCGTTAAGGATGGCAGGCTGTACGGTAGAGGATCCTCTGACATGAAGGGATCAATTGCCTGCCTACTCAAAGCACTTGAAATTCTCGACAGGAAAGGGCTCCAACCGAAGTATTCGATCGATGTCAGCCTGACGTGTGACGAGGAATACGGAGAGTACACAGGTTTGCGATACTTGATCGATGCAACGAGAGAAGGAAAGAGGTATGTGGAGGGAGACTTGCTGCTTTCACTTGACGGAGGCATAGACACCATCGGGATCGGATCCGCAGGATTCATCTCCTACAAAATCACAACCAAAGGAAGGACGGTCCATTCCTCAGTTCCTCACATGGGAGTCAACGCAATTCTCGCGATGCTTCCTGTTCTTCATGCGATCAAAGAGCTGGGCCTGAAAATCGAATCGAAATGGTCTCATTACCCTGCCCCTCCCAAAGCAGGAATCGCCAAGGTGAAACCATGTTTGAACGTGACCTTGATCAGGGGTGGGCATGCACAGAATGCCATACCAGAGACTTGCACGATAGAAGGTGATAGACGCGTGATCCCTGACGAGGACTTCGATGAAGCTTTGCTGGAATTGACCAACGCCATAATAGATGTGAAGCTTCGCAACAATCTAGATCTAGAGTTTGAGGTGAGGCCGGGCGCGTCAAAGCCCTTCGCCACGTCTCCAGAAAACGAGTTTCTGAAGCTCTACGGGGCTGCGGCGGAGCGAGTTCTGGAGAGAAGGCTGCCGATTGCGGCCGGCTTCGGGTCAACAGACGTCTCAAGAGTCAAAACCGATCTAGGCATAGACGTTATCTCTCACGGAGCAGCAGACGAGCTAAGCCGAGCTCACGGCTATGATGAAAGCGTCTCCGTCCAGAGTCTTAGAAGTCTGACAGAGATCATACTGCACTTCTTCACTGACAGCTGAATCAGATCTCCGTGTTGACTCACAACCATGCCGTCAGCACGATGGCCGGCCTTGTCCCGCTTCCTTCATCGCGGCGCTCAGGTCATCTTCTGGCATCTTCAAGCTTGGTGGGCTGCGTCAGGCTCCGGCAAAAAGGCATAAGAATACCTTGAACACATGTTGATGTGATTGGCTTTGAAACATACCAGGCTCATCCTGATGTTCGCAGCGTTATCGTTTTCCTGTTTGGTGCTAAGCGGTATCAGCGCCCGCGCGTTTTCTGTGTTCAATTTTAGCGTGAATGCTGAACCGGAGACAAGATTCGCGTTTCCCGGTCAGACAGTCACATATACTGTCACAGTTAAATTGGTGACGGGGCCAACCGACGTTGTCAAGTTGTTGATATACCCTCCGTCGCCTGAGCTTATGGGCCTGAATTTCTGGTTCTCTCCATCAACCTCTGGGATACCTTCACCTACGTTTTCCCGAACGCTGTATGTCTCAGTGAGCTCAGGTAAGGCCCCGGGAAGCTACACGATACCTGTAGCAGGTCACAATCCTACCACGGATTATCGGACTGATTATGTCAAGCTGGTTGTGCTTTCAAGTGCGGCAACAACAGATTGGGCGCTATCCAACCCAACAATGTCTCCGACAGCTCCCAAGGTCGGGGATTCAGTGGTATTCTCAGTTTTGCTCTCTGCGCTTAGTACGAACCGGCCTTACCCGCAGAACGTTCGGATCGGGGCCTATTTTGACGGAGTTTTTCTCGGCACTGTGACCGTGTCGTATACCGGCCCGACTGGATACCCCGCTTTGCTGAGCACGGGTAACGCCCCTTGGGTAGCGAAGGAAGGGCAGCACACTATCGTTCTGATCGCCGATCCTTCTCCCTATTCCTATGATGACCCGAATAGATACAACAATCAGGTCTCGATGTCTTTCAGTGTCAGTGCGGCTCCGCCACCTTTCGATTTTTCCGTTTCAGCTTCTCCATCAACTCAGAAAGTCACGGCTGGCGAGTCAACATCCTACGTCTTAGTCGTTTCTCTTGTCAATGGGCCAAGTCAATCTGTCAGTCTAAGTCTTGCAGGATTACCGTCTGGCGCGACACACTCATTCAATCCGCCGGCTTCAAATCCGACATTCCAGTCAACGCTTACAATCTCGACGACCAAGTCAGCTGCACCAGGCACCTACACAATAACATTGACAGCATCCGGCGGAGGACTGACAAGGACGGCCACTTTGAGCCTTGAAGTAGAGGCCGCGCCGGAAGAGGATTTCATAATAACCGCATCCCCCACTTCGAGTGAGATCGAACAAGGTGAGGCTGCAACACACCTAGTCGCAATCAACCCGATCGCGGGATTCACTTCATCAGTTGATCTGTCGGCTTCAGGGCTGCCTAGCGGTGCCACCGCCACATTCAGCAGCACTAAGCTCACGCCCGGCGGCTCCTCCACCTTGACCATTAGAACGACGAAAAATACACCGGTCGGATCTTACGCACTCACGGTAGCTGCCTCTGGAGGCGGTAAGACTCATGAAGCCACAGTCGCCCTAACCATCAAACAAGGGAAACCGCCTACGATCTTGGAGACCATCGGAGAGTACAGTCTGGTCATCATAGGAGCGCTTGTGGCCCTGGTACTTGTGATGATAGTGCTGATGTTCCTGAGACGGAAACCGAGGCCGCCTCCCCTTCCCCCCACTCTCCCTCCCATGCCGCCGAAAGTGGGCGCCGCATTCTGCGCATCATGTGGAACCCAAATCCCCGGTGAAGCTCAGTTCTGTCCTAAGTGCGGAGCCAAGAGGGTAGTGGTTTAAGCTCCGCTATCGCGCGCTTCCCACTATCCCATTTTGGTTAACGGCAAACGCTCTAGAGTTTCTGGCGCACACTGCGAATGCCGAAACCAGAAAGCAACCTTAAATGCACTCATCGAATCGATTCGAAACGGACGAGGGTCTTTGACGCCGAGACTGGAAAAAGATGTGACAGTTCTGACGATAGTCCTCCTAGCACTGGGAACAGTCGGTTTCTCTTCGAAACCTCTTGAAGCTGCTGGAGCAGCAAGTATCGTTGTAACAAATACGTACTGGGGTACCAATCATCAGTCTCCTTCGGCGCGTCCTGGAGATGTGAATGTTCAGCTCTCGGCAGTCTGACGAACGTGGGAGAGGATGTGGCAGGGGATCACATGGCAGCTGGGGCTTGATTGGATTCGTACGTGCCGACGAAGAAATCTTCTCCCAGAACGCTTGCACCGTCTGAAACGAAGAGTGAACGATTCACAGCCATTTCTCCCTTGGATAATAGTATGATTGAGAGCTTGAACTCGTAGGATCCCTGCGATAGGTAAGCGTCATAGAACCCGCCAAATGAGTAGACTCTCTGGGATTCCCTACCTTTTCTCATCTCGATCGAAACCCAGCTCTCCGTCCTAACCTCCTCAAACCAGTTGATGGAATAGACATGCCCCTGAATGTATGCTCTCAGATCCAAAGCAGCCACGACCGAGGCCTCTCCTCCATGCGGAACATTGGGAATGATCGTGTTTGTTCTTGATTCGTATGGGCCGAGGTGATTGTAAGGGAATAGGAATGCGGATTCACCGTGGAGAAGGGCTGCTGGAGCCGGATGGAACTTGTCTCCGCCAAGGTACCAGTTCACAATATCTATCTTCAGATTCCAGTTCCCACGATATTCCCCTCTATGCATGGAGCCCCAGACGCCGTAGTCGGGAGAGAAGAGTTGGGCTCTCCTTATCGCCTGCAGCTTCTCGATTCCGGTGAGCAGCTCCGTGTACCGATACAGGCCGGCTAGGTTCCTGTACTGCAGAACCATCGTTCCCTTCGGAACTGACACTTTTCCTGCGGCCAACACTATCTTCCGTCCATCTGCGAAGAAGCCTGTCGATTCCGATTTGGTGTTGGCAGCTCCGAAATCAATGGAGGTTGATGCCGCGGCCACCAATCTGTCTGAGTTGTCGTAGATCCTTATTCTGGCCGATGAGTTGTGTGGTATGCCCTCGAAGATGCCTTCCTTCCTGAAGATGATGGTGATGTTGAAGCTTGTGCCTTTTATCAGCTCTATATTGAAGTCTGCCTGCGCAGCGACTGAGCCGATGGAGAGAGAAACCTTGCCAAGGTCGGTGAGACTGTAGACTCCTTCCTGAACGTATCCATATGTCCACGCGGTGAGCGAGTATTTTCCTGGGTAGATGGCGACATTGGATCTGAAATCCGTGGCCCGGTATGAGCTTGGACTGTAGAGGAATGCTACTCGAAAAAAGTTCTCCAGGAATAGGCTGGTCGCCATGTCCTGGCTGGGGGCGAGGGATATCGGATTGGGGAGTGCAGGCCCGAGCCTTTCCAGAATTACGGGGCCATTCGTTAGGATATAAGATGATCCCGAGCCGAACTTCTGGATCCACCCAGACCAAGGAATGGTACTGTAGAGGGAGTTGGCTCTTGGCAGGCTCCATGTCATCGCGGAGGCATTCCAGAAGTAGATTATGTCGATAAAGGATTTCGAGGCCATATCATAGACAAGTGTCGAGATCTCTGTGTCATTCCAAGCCCAGTTCCGTGGATTCCTCGGAATCTGCCAGTCAACGCTTCTGATGGTGACGTTGATTCCTCCGCCCCTGTACATGTGCAGGCTGATGTGTGACGGCGAGCATATTGGGACGAAACATAGCGGAGCGATGTCCAGGTTCTGTAAGGTTTCAGCGTGAGCAGATGCCTGTATGTAACCTCTGACGTAGACCCTGATTGTGTGAGTTCCAGGCGTCAGGCCATAGTCTCTGATTCCTCTGTATCTTAAGAGAGAGTACTTTATCCCTGATCGAGGGTCAGGCGGGTATATCAAGCCCGCCATCCCCAACCCTGTCAGCAAGATCGTGGTTGATGAGGCTGATTTTGGCACTAGGGTGAAGTTCAGGGCCGATGATTGCCCGAGATAGTCGAATGATTCAGCTATTATGTATCGGGCGGGGTCGGGTCCTCCGATTTCTGCGTCTGTTCTCGTTCCGGGGGAGTCATGGAAGTGAACTGTGACTTGGATGGTGCCTCCCCTGTGGAGATCCATTTGGATGTAGACTCCGGCGTCTCGTTCTATCGAGGTGATCTTGAACGAGTAGTCTTTGAAGGCTGAGCCGTCAGAGGTTGTTTGCACGTATCCGTGTACGTATGCTCGTAGGAAGTATGTGCGTGACTGCAGCCCATCAAACCAGGTGGCGAGGATTTGGGGGATCATTCCGCTGAGGCGGGCAGGTGCCCCATAGAAGCCTTGCGCTCCAAACTGAAAGAGGAAGCTTCTTCCAGTCGACCCGAGTCTCGTGACAGGTTCAATCGTGCTGTTTGGGGAGACCCACCATGTCTGAGCCGGCCCAACCCCGTTGAATATCGCGTACACATCCTTCCCATCAGGATTCTCCGTGTAGGGATAGTAGCTCAAGGGCCCCTCCCAAGGGAATGCTACTCGCCGAGGAACATTCCATTTTCTAAGCCCCCATCTGAAATAGGAAGGAGGATTCGCGCCGAATATGTCAAAAACTGTATCATTGTTGACGTATGATGTGAACGGGGCATGGGTCAGGTTGACCGGTGAATAGCTTGCAATACTGTTCTCTTTGTAGTCATCACTGTCATAGATCACGATGCTTATCGGGAACTGGCCGTGCCAGTCGATAGGTGATCCGAAGCATTTGGCGAAGACTTCTCCCCTGACCTCTGTTCCAGGTTTCAGGTACAGATCGATGGAAAATGACTGGCCTCGTCTCAACACGATCTTCGTCGCCAGTTTCTGTTCTGGAAATCCTGCGGCGCTTACAAACACGTCATAGATCCCTGGAGCAATTCCTTCCACCTCGTAGTGTCCTTTCGATGATGCGTTGAAGTATCCTCGTGCCTCCACTGTCCGGTTGAGTATCCGTCCGCTAGCTGGGTCAACTGCAACTCCTGCGAATCTTGCTCTTCCGGGGAGTTGAAGAGGCATGCCGTAGAAAGCTTGGTTTGAGCCACCATATCTTATCTTTCCGTAAGCGATTGCGGGGTCGAGTTCTCCTTTGACGAGGACCACAGGCCAATTCTCAGCTGGCATTGTCCTGCTGATCAGGTTCGACTCGTCGTTCTGTGCTCTCGTTGGATAGTGGTCGTCGAGAAATATCTTGAAAAAGTATCTTCCTGCGATGACAGGCGCCCTCATCTGGTTGATTCTGACGTAGTACCATTCCGTCCAATTTGGCGCAGTAAAGACCATTCCTCTTCCACCGGCCCCTATCCGAATCACCCACCAGTTCGGGCCAAAGGGGTCCAGTGACCCAACTCTTGTGACTGAGATATTGCCATAGCTATCAGTTAGAGTTGTGACTATGTTGGTGGTCTCGCCAAGATCCCAGTTGATTCCCACAGGCTCAAAGCCATCTTGTTCCAGAAAGCCAGCCTTGTTCTTGAAAGGAGCCGGAATGTAGATCGTCATCGACCAGTAACGGAACAAGCTGTTTGAGGGAAACTTACCTGGCTGCGAGAAGTTTATCCCTATGATGAAGTCGCCGACAGTATCCCGGTCTGAAGTCGATGTGAGTATCGCTCCTTCAGGTGAGTACCGTGACCCTGCCGCCTGCAACGGCTGCTCATAGTTTTGAAACGGCGATTGATAGCTAGGCGGGCAAGACGACTCTTCAAGGTATCTGTTCGAGCCGCTGCCTGGCCACATGTGAGCGAGCGGGCCCGGGGCGTGACCGATGCCGAAGTCGTTTTTCGGATTGGATTCATGATCGTTCTTTCTGAAATAAGGTAGGGCTCCGTCTAGATCTCCGAGGACTGTGTGGGCAGATGCGAGTTGGAGATGGGACGCCGACAGGGCCAAGCAAAGAAGTGTTGCTGAAGCTGCGAGTCTCCATGCCCGGCCCTGCTTCATCTTCCGCACCGATCTCGGACTCCTGCAAGATGGGAGCTAGCTGGTTTGGGATTTCTGTTTGCGCCTAAGGTAGTACATTATGCCGGCGAAGGCGATCGCCGCCAGAATCAGTTGAGAAGCATATTGTATGAAGAATGGCTTTCTTCGCACCTTCAGGACGATGCTGACCGTATCATGGAGGCTGTTTTCATCCTGAGTCCAGTCTGTTCTCAGATCCACCCTTTGATCTCCATCGGGAGTCTTTCCGTCGATGTCGAGAGTGATGAATGCGGTCTTTTCTTCGCCGGGTTCAAGTGTTCCAAGGAAGTCTGTCAGGGTTCCTGAGAAGTAGTTACCAGGCCTGAGCTGTATTCTCAGAGACTTGGCCGCGACTCCTCCAGTGTTCTTGATAGAGAAGCTCAAGGTTGTGCCTGTGTCTCCAGAGCTAACCTGTTCAGGGTTCAGATTCAGGACTTGGAACCTTGCCTTCTCGTTAAGATAGAGCGGCACTGGGCCAAGAAGTGATGGTGTACCTTTTCCCGTTGTGAAGAAGAGATTTATCGGATGCTCTCCATATTTCCCAGTTTCCTCAATATCTAGATGGAACTCCGCCAGACTGGCTTCGCGTGACGGGACTGTTCCAAGAAAGATTCTGTCTGAGTTGCTTGAAGATGGCCTGAATGGCCTCTGCAACGCCAGCCTCACCTCCACATCCTGCTCTGCACCTTGGCCAGTGTTCACTACCCACACCTTCACCAGGACTCCGACCGATCCTGGATAGATCTTCTGAGGAACCGTCATAACTCTCTGTATGTGCAGTTTTCCTCTCCATACAGGCACATCGACATTGTTGCTTGCAAGGATCTCCTGCAGTTCTCTGGCACTGCTGTAGGATAGTTGGATCTGAAGCCGATATATTCCCTCGGTCGCGTCTGACGCAATGCTGAGGATGAATCGCAGCCTTTGGCTCTGTCCCGCTTGGATGTCTCCTGCAGCCAACGAGACCTGCTGAGCAGATCGCTTCTCTCCATCCTGATAATACTCGAATGAGAACGGTCTAGCTAATTCGAGCTTCGCTGTGACGGCTCTGGCCACATCATCTCCCACATTAGCGAGAACAATGGATAATGGAACATTCACGTCCCCCGGCCGAGCACTGACCGGGGCTGTGGAAGAGTCTCCCCAGTAAACCGAGGAGACCACGACCTGAGCCCTCCCAACGGAAAGTGGCAGTCTCACCGTCAGGCTCACGCCGAGGCTCAGCAACAGCACAGCCAAGCATATGATCAACCTTCTCATCAGCCATCGACACCTATCAGCCCAAATTACTTTCAGATTCAGTTTCCAGCAGTTCTTTTATGTCTTGCCTTTTCCCGATCGCTTGGCCACAGGCTTCTCCATCTGCTTTGCCTGCAGCGCACGACGAAGCAAGACACAACGTCGAATCCTGCTCCCCAATCTAACTCATTGAGTCCGGCCATTTCGATTCGCAACGCAGAACGCCTATAGAACTATGAGGAATCATGGTCAAAGGAGAGAACGGTGGCTGGTGCTGATAGAGAACGCTGGCCAGAACCAACCTCTGGCTCGAGGAGGCGCGTGCGCTGGTCTCTCTCGAATCTCCTTTCTTCTCCTGTTTTTTCTATATCCCCAATACTCCTTGCCCAGCTCTTGTGCCTTCTTCATGTAATCTCGGTGGCGATTCGTATAGTGCACAAGCATATACTTCTCTTGGATCGCTCTTCTGCACACCCTACAGATGGGTTTGAGCAAGGACAGGTTGGAGGTCTGAGGCAAACCGCGCTCCCTTCAAATTATTATGAAAGTGCCTGAGAAGCATTCAGTAGACGAGTCCAACTCATGCGCCTTGGTTGCTCAGTTGCGAAGACAGAGAGCGGATTGAAGCGGCAAGAACTGTCCTGAGCATTCAGACCATCTAAACCCCGTGACCTATCACCGGCAAGACAGGCACGGGAAACCCCGTCATCTTATCAGAACCTACGTGCACTATTTTTATATGTGCGAATTCCCATTGTGCCCTGCGTGGAACAGTGATGTGCCATGAGCAAATGGACCAAAATCATCCTTCCCGCACTGGCATTGTTGCTAGTCGTGGCAGGGGCAAAGGTTGTCTTGTCCCGTCGCTAACCGCGCCCTGGGACTTGCGGACCTTTCCTCTGAACTTCCCTTTTCTTGCGCTAATCGTTTCATGCCTTCAATGACGGGGCGGCAGACGCGGGTGTCAGCCCTTGAGGAACTGATCAGATCCGTTAGGCCAAGAAGCTACGATAGTTCGATCCTGTCACCAATTCCCTTCTCTATTGCCTTGGCATATGCCAACTTTGCGACCGCAGCATCTTGTATTCCGAGCCCGACTGACTTGAAGACCGTAATCTCAAGGTCGTCTTCCCTTCCCTTCAGCCTGCCCACAATGATCTCTCCTAGCTCCGCGTGGATTTGATCTCGACGAAGTATGCCTGCTTTTATCGGGATTAGGAGGTCGCCTGCTTCTGCAAGTGCAGCATCTAATGAGTCTACAACAATCTTGGCTTTGAGAATTGTAGAGTCGTCAAGTTCTCTTGCATCTGGCGTATATGATCCTATAGCGTTTATGTGCGATCCCGGGTTGAGTGAATCTCCTCTGAACACAGGGGCTCTTGATGTCGAGGCCGTGACTACTATCTCGCTTTGTTGTGCAACTCTCTCAGCGTCAGCTTCTGCGGAGACTTCTAAATTCAATCTACGACTCATCTGCTCAGAGAAAAGTTGCGCCTTCTCTGAATCAATGTCGTGAACAAGCACTGACTTTATGCCTCTGACCGCCACGACGGCCTCTAGCTGTGTCTTGGCTTGGGTTCCAGCTCCAAATATGCTGACGGTGCTCGCATCTTTCTTGGCGAGGTATTTCGTGGCGACCCCGCTTACGGCGCCGGTTCTTACAGCCGTGATGTAAGTTCCTTCGAGTATGGCTTCTGTTCTCCCGGTCTCAGGGTCGTTTAGCACGATTACGGCCATGACTGTTGGCAGATTGTGCCTTACAGGGGTATTCTCATAGGATGTGACTATCTTTGTTGTCAAGGCTCCTGCCTTGCTCAGGTAAGCTGGCATGGCCCCCATCCATCCCTCCTTGTCGAAGACTAGGAGCCCAGCTCGCGTCGGCATCTGAGCTGTCTTCAAGGCAAGTTCCCTGAACGCCTCCTCAACTGCAGCTATGCTCTCCGTCATCGTCAGAACTGACTCAACATGCTTCCTAGAGAGAATCAGGACCATTTCGCTTCACTCCATGATTGCGGTCATCGCAGATAACAGGTTTGTTATCACCTTGGAGAATGTAGGTTCAGCCAAAGCTTATCGCCTACAAGGCTCTCCTTTACAGGAACGATGCTTCCACATACCTGGAAATGGGTGATCACGGTGCAGATGGTGGGAGAGGTTTTTGACCTTGGATTGGCGTGAATTTCTGAAGCTGGACATGAGCAGATTGTACCTTCCCATGTTCTTGATCGGAGCTATCTGCTCTGCTGCGGCTGTGACATTCGTGACCGCTGTTGTGGTTTTTGAATCCTCAGGGTCCACTTTTGAGCGTCAGCTCTATCTAGATCACATTACGGAGGAAGTTGAGTTTACCATGCCCTTCGCGATTTTATTGAATTCCGTAGTTCTCTTGCTTCAATACCACTTTCTGCCCAGGATAAAAGGGAGGAGAGGCATCGAGAGCGCAATCAACATCGCCAATTGGACTTTTCTTCTCTCATTCTTGGTGTGGTTGAACTACACGATGTTCCACGTATTCGCAGATCGATTTTCGGAATTCTCGCTAGTCCTCATGCTGCTGTCTCCTGCGTACTTGCTCGTATGCTTCTTGTTCTTCTTCGTAAGGTCGCGGATGGTGCTTCGTCAGCAACTTCAAGCTTGAGCGCTCTGTGGTCATTTCGTGTTCCAGTTCGCTAGATGAGGCCCAGACTGTATGTGTCGTCAGCTGACCCTTGCGTAGAAGCTGATTAGTTTTCCCCTTTCCTGGTATCGCTCAGATCGATTACTCTGTTTAGAGATGCGATGGAGCCTGATGATTTCAGGACATGAAATGCACAGCGCGATCCTTCCATGTTTGTGGTCAAAGCTAAGGCCGCTCTGACTCTCTCGACCCATGTGGCTGAACATCGAAGAATGCCGATCATGTTTGTGGGATTGTATCTTGTTAGGCGCACGTGTGCTTGGAGGGTACCGATCTCTCCAAAAAGCTTCCTCATGGATTGGTCTATTTGCCTGGAAAGCTTCTCGGATGAGAGAGAGGTATCGGTAAGTATCCGGAAGGCTAGGTATCTCCGAGAGCGCCTTCTCATTGCCCCTTTTTCACCACACGTACGCCTTCAGCAACGAATCCTGGTCTTCTTCTCTCCAAGGTGTAGTGAACCAAGGAAAGAGGAATGTGAGTTACAGAATCAATCGTTTTCGCATTCTCTGGTTGCAGTGTTGAGAGAATGGCCGCCATGTCTCTTGGCGTTCTCATCTCCATCACATCTCTGGCGCCGCTTGATATGAGGACCGGCATGTGCCTTCTCGCTGATTCTTCAATAAGATTGAGGGCTCTGTTGAGGCTGGCCGCGGGAGGCAGGTTGTCAACCAGCAGGTCGCTGACGCTTAGCTCGACTACACGTTTCGATCGTCGGGGCATAAGCCAGCTTAGTCTTGATTCTAGGCTGGCAAGTGGAAAGAATACCAAGTCTATTCTTCGGTCCCTGAAGGCAACGGAGCTGATGTTGCTGTTAGAGCATTCAACTGCAACCAGATCAAATGCTCCTCTTACTTGTCTTAGCGATCTGAGGAGCTCCTTCCTATTCTTGGGTTTCAAATCTATCCTTGATACTGTCTCAAGGCCTTGAACCTCGAAAGCCTTCATCAGACGTAGTCTTGTCTCTTTTGAGGTTTCAAGATCAAACGTGATTCCCACCAGGCTGAATCCTGTTTCTGCTGCCACCAAGGCCATCTCTTCTGCATTCCTAATGTCCCCTGAAGCCGGCCTAAGGTGAAGATCTGCTAGTTTTCTCAACTTATCAGGCCCATTTCTCTGAGGATCTTGCGCATTGCCTCAGGCTTGTCTCGCGTTCCGCGGAATCTTACCTTGATCCTTATGGAGTCTTCCTGTCTCAAGTGCAGTTCTCCGAGGTAGGCGGCTTGTTTGTCGAATCTGAGGTAGAGGTTTCCGTCTTCATCAACGTACTGGTTCAAGTCATCTGTGAGGTTTGCCCGGTCAAGCGAGGTCATCTTTGATGCAATCTGCCTGATCAGGTCTTCTATGTCGCTCCTGTCGGTGAATGTAGCTCTAAGAGTCATTATTGGGTTGCCATGGTAGCCCGTTGAGTTTTCTTGGGTGAAAACGGCTCTGTCGCGTAAACCAGAGGGCATTAGGTTCCTGACTGCGGTGCGAACCTTTTCAAAATCCTCAGTGGCATTTGCAATCACGCTGAGCTCCGCGCCGCCAATCTTCAGAGTGCTGCTCATCGCTGTGCCTCAATCGCGGATGTTCCCTGAGTCCGATTCGAAGTTCATTGCTGTCTAGCAATGCTTAACAGTTTCGGATCTTAACAGACTGCCCGGTAGCTTTGAGCCTCGATGACCCCCGGTACAAGATGGTTATTGCAGTAAGGACAGACCTTGAAATGGGAAGGGGAAAGATTGCGGTTCAGGTCGCACATGCAGCAGTGGCGGCGCTTGAGGAGGCTAATAGAAAGCACCATGATTGGGCCGAAGCCTGGCTGGACGGTGGGCAGCGCAAGATAGCAGTGAAAGTCAGGTCGGAACAGGACCTTGTGATGCTGGAGAAAAAGGCCAAGGATCTGGGGCTGTCGTCGGCGATGATAAGAGACAAAGGATTGACGCAGTTGCCTCCCGACACAGCTACCTGTATCGGGATTGGCCCAGCGCCGTCAGATTTGATTGACAGAATAACGCGAGACTTGAAGTTGCTTTGAACTTCTATGGCGCTGTGGCCTTCTTCCTACATTCAAGCCACGCCTTGAGCACCTTTACGTTCTCGTCACGTTTCGCGTGGCGTTTCGAGTCTGTTCTCAGCCTCATTCTTCTAGCTTCTGTTAAAGAGAGCCCTACTTCCTTAAGTTCGGCCTCAGAGAATCCTCGCCCAAGGCTGGTCTTGTATACACCTCTCCTCTGTCTTGTCACAACAGGTTTTGGAGGCCCGGTTATCGTCAGTCTTCTATCCCCAAGTTCTGGTCACGGGTGGTCCAATGCTTTCTTGATACAGCTTAGAGAGTGCTCCTGACAACAGGATGCTGCGGATCAGCAAGGATTGTTTCGAACCAGGTGCTCTTCCCATCATCCCACACCCAGTACGAGTTGATGACTTTGAGGTTTGGAAATCTCTTGGCCACTCGGTCCTGAGCGATTTCCTTCAAGTTCTTAGCTCGGGTATACTTGGTCACGCCTATGGCTCTTTGTCTTCGTCCAGAGGACGGGCGAGGCTTGCGGGCCCCTCCCTTCCTGATTCTCACTCTAACAACAACAAAGCCTTGCTTTGCTCTGTAGCCGAGGTTTCTTGCTCGGTCAAGTCGCGTCGGCTTGCCTATTCTGTGGATCGTTAGATCCCTTCTCCATCTAATTGCTTCTTGTCGCATGATCTCTTTGACGTAGGATCCGGACGGTTTCCTCCATGCCTTGGACATATGCTTGTATGCAGACATTTCTCTTCACAGAGACCTCAATCATCTATGTCGAATCTGATTGCTGAGACTGCTAACGTCCAGAGATACTATTGATAAATCTTGCGTGGCGATCGATCTGCAATCATACTGCGGCTATTTGCTCTTCTTTAGGTAGTTGAACGCTTCAGTCGCCGCCACAGCTCCTTGGCCCACTGCGCTCGATATTTGCTTAAGAGGGTGACACGTTATGTCTCCTGCGGCAAGTACACCGGGCACGTTCGTTCTCTGATAGCTGTCAACAAGAACATACCCCTCTTCGTCGAGTTTGACTCCGATGTCTCTTGCCAGCTTGTTGTTCGGGATCTCGCCTACTTCCACAAACAAGCCATCCACCTGCAACTCGGAGTGCTGGTTGGTTTCCTTGTTTCGCAACACTATGGAACTCAGTTTCCCTTCACCTTTAAGCTCCAGGATTTCACTATTCAGTATGAAGCGTACGTTTCTGTCTTTGATCGGCCTGATCATGGCCTCTTCCGCTCGGAATTCGTCTCTTCTATGGATGAGATATACCTCGTCTGCTATGCCTGACAGGTAAAGAGCTGAACTCGCTGCCGAGTTTCCTCCCCCCGCTACAACAACCTTCTTGCCCTTGAAGAAGGCTCCGTCACAGAGAGCGCAGTAGCTGACGCCTCGTCCTCTGAGTCGATCCTCTCCTTTCACTCCTAGCCGTTTGCGATGAGTACCAGTTGCCAAAATCAGCGATCGGCACGAGTAGTCTGCCCGGTCTGTTTTGAGTTTGAAACTCTGCCCGTTGAATTCTGCCGATTGAGCTACCTCTATTTCATGAATCTCTGCTCCCGCCTTCTTAGTTTGCTCACTCATCTTGGCGGCAAGATCCAAGCCGGAAACACCGTCCGAGAATCCTGGATAGTTCTCTACAATAGGTATCTCCGAGAGGTAGCCTCCGGTAGTCTTCTCTTCTATGATGAGTGTCGGTAGTCCGCTTCTGGCACCATAGAGGGCGGAGGTCAGCCCAGCTGGTCCTCCTCCGACAATGATGAGGGCCCATTCATTCACGTTCGTGCGACCCAAGCTGAGGCCATGCACCTGATCTTTTAAGAGTTTATTGTCGCTGATCTTGCTGCCAAGACATGAGATTATATGCCTAAGAACGCAGTGAAGATTCTAGGAGAATCGCGATTGGGGAACCTGATCGGGGTTGTCGGGAAACCGAACGTCGGGAAATCTACATTCTTCTCAGCAGCCACTCTGGTTTCAGTTCCTATAGCGAACTATCCGTTCACAACCATCAAACCCAACCGGGGAATGGGCTACGTCAGGACTCCATGCGTTTGTACAGAATTCAATGTGAAGGACGAACCTGTTAACTCAGCTTGTCTCAATGGAATAAGACTCGTGCCGGTTGAGATCATAGACTGCGCGGGACTGGTTCCCGGTGCTTGGCAAGGGAAAGGTTTGGGAAACCAGTTCCTTGATGATATTCGAAGAGCCGATGTACTAATCCAAATCGTGGATGCCGCCGGAGCAACAGATCCAGAAGGGAAGCAGTGCGAGCCAGGGACGTACGATCCACTTGACGATGTCAAATTCCTCGAGAAGGAGCTGGACATGTGGCTCTTCCAAATCGTCAAGAAGGATTGGGACAAGATTGCCAGAAGTGTCGAAGGAACGAAGGGAGACCTCGCGATCGGCCTTGAAGATCGCCTTACCGGGCTGGCAATAAACAGGAATCACGTTTCCAGAGCTCTGCAGATCGCAGCCCTAGATGAGAAGAATCCCGCCGCCTGGAGTGATGAGGATCTTGTTCGATTGATGGCAGCAATCCGAAAGGGATCAAAACCAATGGTGATCGCGGCTAACAAGATCGACTTGCCGTACGCCGAAGAGAACATTGAACGGCTTAGGGATTCTGGCTATCCGGTTGTTCCATGCTGTGCAGAGGCAGAACTGGCGCTGAGAAGAGCTGCAGAGAAGAGTTTAACTGACTACAAGCCTGGAGATGGAAACTTCAACCTGCTTAACCAATCCGCACTCAAGCCTCAGCAACTTTCCGCTCTGAGCGCGATCAAAGAGAAGATCTTGATCAAGTGGGGATCCACTGGGGTTCAAGAGAGCATCAACTTCGCATACTTCAAGCTTCTCGGCATGATTACTGTATATCCGGTAGAAGACGCAGAGAAGCTGGCTGATCACAAGGGAAGAGTCCTTCCAGACGTCTATCTTGTTCGCTATGGCACAACCGCCAAACAACTGGCCTACATGATACATTCCGACTTGGGAGAGGGTTTCATCTTTGGAGTTGAGGCGAGGTCGAAGATGAGGGTGGGGGAGGACTATGTGCTCAAAGATCAAGATGTCATATCGATCGCCAGCGGAAAGAAGAGAGGCTGAACAGACACAAGGTCAAACAATTCAGGCGACAAGGAGATTCAGATCGGACACGGGCCGGGGATGCCCCCACTCAGAGATGCCCGAGTCCTCATCACAGAATGCGACCATTCCGCGGAAGGTCTCTTGCCACAGTCATGGACGGGCCGATCCATGAATCTGACCCAATCTTGACTCCGGGCATAATGCTCACGTTGATTCCAGTCTGCACATCGTCGCCTATGACCGCGCCCAACTTTCTTCTCCCAGTGTCCACCAGTTTCCCGGATATTATCATTCTGACAGGTTTTTCATCGAAGCGAAGATTGGCAATGACGGTTCCTGCACCGAAGTTGCACCTTTCTCCGATAATGCTGTCTCCCACATACGACAGGTGAGGTATCTTAGTGTCATCCATTACAATGCTGTTCTTTATTTCGCATCCATTTCCGACTCTGACGTTTCGGCCTATGCTTGTGTATCGCCGGATGTAGCAGTTAGGCCCAATCTCTGTATCTTCAGCGATGCAGACCGGGCCTTCTATGTAGGAGCCGGACCTTATGCGTGCACGCTCCTTCACGACTATTGGTCCAGCCAAATGTGTGCCTTCTTCGATCTCCCCTCTGAGATTCGGCTTCAAGTTCTTGAGAGCGATCTCATTTGCTTCGAGCAGGTCCCATGGCCTTCCGATGTCTTTCCATGACCCGGGAGCGAGTTCTACCGCTTTGACTCTTGTACCGCTCTGTATCAGCAGTTCGATGGAATCTGTGATCTCGTATTCTTCTCTTTTGGACTTTGGTGTGTTCTCTATTGCGGTGAAGATCTTGGGAGGGAATGCGAAGATTCCTGCGTTAGCCATGTTCCCATAGCCAGCTTCAGGTGACGGCTTCTCGACCAGAGATTGCACGTATCCTTCTTCTACCTTCACAATGCCGAAGAATTGCGGAGCGGACACAGAGGAGACTGCCATCGATATGTCCGAGCTGTCTTTACTGAAGCTGTCCAGAACCCTTTTGATGGCATCTCCAAGCACGAATATGTCTCCATAGAGGGCCAAGAATGGTTCGTTGTGCGTGAAATCCTTGGCCATTCCTATTGCGTGAGCTGTCCCCAAGACTGCTGGCTGAATCACGTAGCTTAGGCTGGCGCCAAACCTCTTTCCGTCGCCAAAGTGTCTCTGGATCAGGTCTGTCTTTCCGCCGACTACGAGCAGTATTTCTCTTATGCCTGACAAGGTCAGGTTTTGGATCAGATGTTCGAGAATTGGTGTGCATGCAACTTGAATCAGGTTCTTTGGTTTCTTCTCTGTTAAAGGTCTGAGTCGAACACCTTCTCCAGCTGCCAGAACAACTGCCTTCAAGCTTGATACTCTCTTATCCTGTCAATACATAGATCGTGGCCTATCTTGAAAAGCTGTTCCACTGACTGTTCTGATCGAGCTTCAACAGTCAGCCGTATGACGGGCTCGGTTCCACTCGGCCTCACCAACAGCCACCCGGAGGAAACTTGAATCCGAACACCGTCCAGTTCTGTCACTTCTGGTTTTTCACCAAGAGCCTTCGGCAGGTCAGAGGCCAGATCACGCATCACTCTTGCCTTCAGGTTGTTGCTGCAGGGAATCTTTCCCCTCCTCAGGGGATATATCGGCGTTTCAGAGAAGAACTCGTGCGCACTGATCCGCTTCTCCTCAATTGCTTTCATCACGAGAATGGCGGAGAGAATCCCATCGGGGCAGAGATGAAAGTCGGGGTGGATCCACGCGCCAGATGGTTCGCCTCCAAAAAGCGCATTCGCTCGAACGATTCCCTCAGCCACATCTGCATCTCCAACTTTCGTCCAGACAATTCTCCCTCCATGCATCTCGATAGCCTCCTGAACCGATAAGGAGGAATCAATCGGAATTGCTACAGTTCCACCTTTCTGCCTTTGCACCAGGTGGGATGCGAAAGTCGCCAGTGCCACGTCTCCCGGTATGTATCGGCCCAACTCATCGACGAAGCTGACCCTGTCCGCGTCTCCATCGAAGGCAATGCCCATATCACACGCCAACTTCTGAACAGTGATCATAAGAGTGCCTAGAGATTCGTGCGTCGGCTCTGAGTTCCTTCCCGGAAAGAATCCATCTGGCTGTGCGTTGACGGCAACCAGACGACACTGAAGAGATCTAAGGATGTCGAAGGCTACTTGGTGAGCTGCCCCCGATCCAACATCAACGGCCACATTCCATCTCTTCTGCAAGCTTATTCGATGCAGAATCATCTTCTTGTAAGCGAGCTTATGGTCGACTGAAGAGACATTCTTCAGTTGCTTCCAGTCTATTCCAGCAGGTTCATCTTTTCCATAGACATTCTCAATCTGGATTTGAAGGGCTCTGTCGTAGGTCCTTCCCTCTCGATCAAAGAGCTTCAACCCGTTGAACTCGGGCGGATTGTGGCTGGCAGTAACCATAACGCCCGATACTGCCTTGAGAGACTTTGTCAGATATGCCAGAGCAGGAGTGGGCAGGACCCCAAGATCTGCGACACCCATTCCTCCAGAGAGAGCACCAGCTGCCACAGCGGCAGATAGCATCTGTCCAGACGTTCGCGTGTCTCTGCCGAGTGTCAACAATCCGCCCTTGAAGATTCTGGCAAGTGCCGCTCCGATTCTCATGGCAAGAATCGGGGTAATTTCCTTGTTAACGACACCTCTAATCCCCGAGGTGCCAAACATGGTCTCCTTTGCCTCTTCCATAGCGAAGAATGAAGCTATTGGGATATTTCACACTTCGGCAGGAATCTAGTTCTTCTGAAATAGGGCTTAGGGGCGGTCAGCTCTTCTTGGTTTGCCGGACTATCTCTTCTAGCTCCGGGGAAAGGTTCAGCAGTTTCGACTTTCTGACTCCGACATGTCTCAGGGGAGCTATCTTCTTGGCATCGTTGTAGACATCTGAACCAATCTTGCCTAGAACCATTTCATGTGACAGCTGATCATAAGTAAGGTTGCTTGCCTTCTCCTCCATGATCCTTCGCATAACTGCTCTAATTGAATGCTGCTGTGCTGCGTTCACTCTGCCACGTGCAAATGCAACTATCGATATTCTTGTGACAAAGTTGTCTTTTGTCTTGACTCGGTCGATATAGTCTATTCTTGAACTTCCTCTTCTTACCAAGCTCCTAAGGTAGTCCGTTGAATACTCGTGACCTTTCAGTGTGGTTTCCGCTCTGTTATCTTTCACACCTGTTGCTAGGAAGTAGAGTTTCGTGGACTGGTGAGCAAAGTCTCCTGTGATTTCGTACAAGGTGCTCTCAACAACCCTGCCAGTGACTTTAGAGGGATCCTCGCAAGGTATGTCCGCAATGTTCTGTTCACCAAAGTAGGATGGGGTGTATACTGCGTACCAATCCTTGGAACGCCATTTGTCTCTGACCTTCCTCGGCGCTTTGGACAAGACATTTCCTCCGCTGAAGACCGTTCCTACCCAGACTGCCGCTAATTAATGTTTCTCGGTGTCTGCCTCAGCGCTTCGGATTTGTTGGGCACTCGCCGTTGTGGCTCGATTCCCCAGACGACTCACAGTGTTCGTTATGCTGGTTTGAGGAGACGGAACAGTGTCTGGCAAGTGTTGCATTTAGGTCACCGATCCGTCTTGAGCGAGTATGAGTTGTGCCCGCAGTGGAGAACCTCTCACAAGAATTCTTGATTGGGTGGGGCGCTGTGGGCTTCTGAAAAAGAAGGAGGGCGCTTTCAGGCCGATGTCCGGGATATTGACTTGAGTGATCGCTCAGCCGCCTGAGCACACTTGAGCAGATCGTCAATGGTTACCATCAGAGTCTGTATTCTTCCAGAGAACTCTATTTCTGTCACCACATTTGATCCTCTCGACTTGGTGGATATCTTCATTCCCGGCGGCACTTCGCGATTGTCAGGGCTCAGTGCGCTCACCATGGCCTCCGCCTCATCGCGACTGTCCGCAATGAAGACTATTCTCGCTTTCAACTTCTCGCCTTCACTGCTTGGGTGATCTCGGAGTCAAGTTGTTTGAAGAACTCCTTCCCGGAATCTATTGGGATGTTTGCTCCTGCAGCAATATCGTGGCCTCCTCCTGATCCACTGTGTCTTGCCGTGAGTTCTTGGAGTATCTTTCCGAGGTTAACGCCTCCTGCGACAAGCTGTTCTGTTCCACGCGCAGAGATCTTCAACTCACCCGCACGAGTCGTGGCCATGACCAAGACTGCTTTCATTGGGTCAAACATGCCTGAAGAGACCAAGATGGTCGAGATGGTGCCCGTCATGTTTTCATCTATTGTTCCTTCTCCATGGATTATGTAGACTGAGTTCAACTCTTCGACGCGTTCAGGTGTTTCTGTGATCCATGTCATGTATTGGGCAACTGTTCTGCGATATTCGGTCAAGACCTCTTGTGCTTCGTCCATCGCGCGGCCTCTTTCTCCCATGCAGATGCTTAATGCAACTCCCTGCCGATTCATTCTTCCGCATGCGTTGAGAAGTGAGGAGAATTCTCTGGCATCTCGTGTCGGTACTCCTCTGTCTTCCTTGGGTAGAGTGTAGGCTGTGCCGATGAGGTTGAGCGCGACTTTCCCAGCGCCTCCTTTGGATGCCACAGCCTTGATTATTGCCGACAACAGGTTCTGCTTCTCATCTTCCCGTAGATCTGCCAGCGTTCTCCATCGTTCCTCTTGCTTCACGGGGATTCCTGCGGAAGTCACAAGCGCTAGGCATCGGTCTTCCTGACTGCTCAATCCTGGAAGAAACGGGTTTGAGGTGTAGGCTAGAGCCCTGTGGATCGGGCGGGTCTCTCTGCCGTAAAGTACAAGGTCTCTGTCCAGTTTGAGGCATCCCGCCTTAGTCCCATCTTCAACTATCATTGAGTTGAGGCCATGGAGTGACCTCTTCTCTCCTCGGTCTTGCATGTCACCTAAAGCGCCGACCACCGCTAGCGCAGAAAGATCTATGTTGTTTTGGTCTATGGCTCGAGCGGCGAGATATGCGACTCCGGCTGCGCTGATCTCCGCTGCCCCGTCAAAACCGAATATGTGGGGGTTCACGTGGGTTATTTTCGCTTCCGAGGTTCCAACAGGTTGATGATGATCGAGAACAACTGCCTTCTTCTGTATCCTATGGCTTAGCAGGTCAAGCACACCGCTTCCGAAGTCAGCAAAAATCGTAAGATCAGAAGTCTCGATCGGCGCTTGATTGAGCGTGTCTTCATCCAATCCGTCAACCGCGCGAACATGTAACATAGAGTGTAGTCTATGCAGAGCAGCGCCAATAGCTCCTGCTGCAGCCAGTCCGTCCGCATCAAAATGAGACAGAACCAGGATCTGCGACCCTTTCTCTGCTTCTTCTGAGATAAGCCGAGCAGCCTCTGACACACGCGCCATAAGCGAGTCTAAGTCGCCATCCTTTCCATTGGACAACGGCTGCAGTCGTCTCCATTCTTCCGGCCTACGCCTTGATGTGCCTTGGTCAGCGCCACAAGAGCATCATTAGCATCAAGAGGAGTATTATCCAGAAGAGGGTGGAGCCTGGCCCCCTGCCCTCGCCGCGCTTGCATATATCGCTGCAGTATCTCTTTCCGAGCGTTATCGCTTTTCCACACCTCTCACAGTGTGAATGAGCAGGAACGCCTTCCACGACTTCTCCCAAGTCCGATGGCGCTTTCTTCTGCGACCCAAGTACCCTGTTCAACCATTCTGACAAAGCGTACACATTCCTTGTTGCGACCCTCTATGTGTCGCCGATCTTCCTTATCTTGTTGCTGCTTCTCTGCTTCAACGCGCGTCGAGCACAATATAAGGCGAATATTGCTGTCCTTCAACTGTCTCCCCTTCTTGGTTGATTTTCTGTGCGTCCAACTGAGATTCGATCTGGGCATCTTGACGATGCCACGAGTTGCCCTAGCGCTTCGATCAGTCCAGCAATGTACTTGTTGTTGTCTAGAACCTACAAGGACTTTCAACGCCTCTAGATCAAATCTAGTCAGCTGCAGGTGGGGTATCTATTGGAGAAGAGTGAACCGATGCAACTGAAAGGACAGCTAGCTGACAACATCGTAGAAGGAATTGACACGGCGCTGGCTTTTCTCAACACATATCACCCCGATCTTGAGCAGTGCCTGAAGATGGCTGTCGAGTCTCTAGCAGCTGAGCAAGCCAGACTTCTACAGGCAGCAAAGGCCAGCGGCCTCACTGACCGCGATATTGAGGAAATAGAGCGCCGAGCATTGGAAGATATTCTTCAGGAACACGATGTGCCAAAGAACGACGAAGAGGGCTGGACGGATCTTAGAGAAGCGGTCAGACAATTCGTCACATCAAATACGTACACTTACTTCTGCGAGAGCATATCTCCATACAAGTGCAAGCCAGAACAAGCCTGAACCCGATGCCCCATTCTCGTACACTGCCGCCTAGGCAAAGAATCGTTCCGACCTCGAACTGGCGCACGGATCGCCAGAAACCCACTGTTTCTCGACGCAACGGGCGCGGCGTCCAATGGCAGGGTCGATAGGCCCGCTCGGCCAATGAGCATAGTCAAGAGCGCGCAGCCTTGCGCCGTTATTCCATGGCTTGACGGGGCCAGGTCCCCGTTCAAGGGCGAGAACTCGCCCGAGACGGCTCATTTTCGCACCCTTTGCTGCGAAAGAGGCCCGGACAGCCGCACACGACAGCACGCTACGCCTCAAACCGTCTGCATGTCAGCAAGGGCCGCGTCGAAGGAGAAAAGAGTGGTTTCGCTTTGCGCGTGTCAGCTCTAGATGACGCTTGCAGCCATCAGCTTGTATTCCCATTGAGGAGGGAGAACGCCCTCTTCCTTGTAGTACTTCACAAGACGGTATATCTTGGACTCGATGAGCGTCAAGGACCGTTTTCCCATCTTGTCCGCCCTATTCTTCTCAAGGTGCCTCCTGAGGCTCTCTGTCTTTCTCATGAGGACATCCAAGTCTTCAGGAATCTTCGGCGCGATATTGGAGGATTCAAGTAGTTCGCGTATTGTCTTTCCTGTTATTGGCTTAGTGAGCGGGATTGCGTACTTATCCCTGAGCATTGACCCTATTGTGCTTGCGTTGTTCCCTTCCTTTGCAAGCTTGACGACCAAGGCCTCAACTTCTTCCACGTTGTACTTGCACCAAGAGGGAGGCTTTCTGCTCAGCGGTCTAGTCGAGCCTGACCTTCCTCGCTTTCCCGAATACAGTCGAGCCATAGCGAACGTGCCCTGCCTTGGTCAACGGATTTTGACGTGCTTACAGCAGGTCTCTCTATTTAAGTCTTGGAAGCAGCTAACCATCCAGCGAATCTCCTGAAGGCCTGGGCTCTGTGTGAATGTTTTCCCTTTTCCACACGGGACATTTCCGCGAATGTCTTCGTGTTGGTTCCAGAAGGTATGAAGATGGGGTCAAATCCGAAGCCCTCCGCGCCTCGAGCTTCTTCTGCTATGGTTCCTTCGGACACTCCTGAGAAGCAGACCGGGTCGGTATTAGGCTCACAATAAGCCACATACGACATGAATCTCGCTTCTCTATTGGAGCTTCCTTCAAGAAGCCTTAACACGCCGGAGCAGCCCAATGTCTTGAACACAAACGAGGAGTACGGGCCGGGAAATCCTTTCAGCGCGTCGATGAAAAGGCCTGCATCTTCTGAGACAGCAGGGACCTTGATGCTCGTGGACACGGCGAGGACAGATTGCCTGACAATTTCTTCGATGCTGCCGGACTGAATCTCAATACCTCTTCTTCCTAGAAAGATGAGTTGGATCCCGTATTCTTTCACGATCGATTCTGCTTCGAGGAATTTGTCCTTGTTCGTGGTGGCGAAATAGATCCTATACCTGTCTTTCCGCAAAGTATCTTCCTCTCCTCTCTATCTCCTTCGCTCTCAACAGTGCTTGCTGGGCCTCTCGTGCTCCAACCGCGGTCTCATAGCCCACCAGTATCGATCTAAAGCAGGGCTCAGCATATGCGTAATGGGTACTGTCTAACGCGCGCTTTACGAGATGGATGTCCACACCTTTGTCCTCTATCTCATTCGACTGAAAACTCAATCCGAAATCAATGAAAGAGACCTTTTCTTCGTCAGTGAGAATCATGTTCGACGTCGTCAGGTCTCCATGGATTATCTGGTTTCTGTGAAGCCTACCGATCGAATTCCCGACAAAGTAGCAGATAGATTTCCTTCTGCTAGGTGAAGCTGTGGCGAGCTCCTCTTTGAGTCTAGGCCCCTGCAGATGCTCCATCATGATCTTGCATCCCGGCTCATCGATCAGATAAATGACCGGTGTGGAGACTCCTGCTTTCTTTGCCTCATGAATCATCTGGGCTTCGTGAACAGTTCGATAGCTTCTAATCTTCTGATCCAATTGGTCCACTCTATACGACTTCCGTATTCTCTCCTTCACGACAATATCCCGGCCGTATAGTGTAACCAGGTAGAGGTTTGCCTCAGCTCCCTTCCTGATCAGACGATCCAAGTGCCTACGCTTCTCTCTATCTTGCACTAGCATTTCGGACAGCATGCGCAGGAATAAGGCTTTGTCAAACAGCTGAGGGCAACAGCCCAGGGACAATTCGCGATGCTGGTCCCCCTCTCCCTGAGCTATTCAGCCAGAGAAAACGAGAGCTGATGTGGCGAGCTAGGGTTAAGGTCATGAACCAACACTTTTATTCAGCGCTAAGTCAACCTAGGCTGAAACTAGATCGTACTGGAGAAAAAGAGGAAATGGCGGAGAGCCCTGAGAAAGTGCAGGAGGACGAAAATCTCCAGCAGCAACCCGAATGTAACATAGGCACCTTGGGTCATGTGGACAACGGAAAAAGCACTCTGGTTCAGGCCTTGACGGGAGTCTGGACGGCTAGACACTCGGAGGAGCTGAGGAGAGGGATCACTATAAGAGTCGGATATGCTGACGCCACTTTCTATAGATGTATCAAGTGTAAACCCCCTGGGTGCTACACGACTGAGAAGAAATGCCCAACTCATGCCTCCGACGCGAAACTTCTCAGGACTGTCAGCTTCGTCGATTGCCCTGGCCATCACAGCCTGATGGTCACAATGCTGTCTGGCGCAGCTCTCATGGATGGAGCGATGTTTGTGCTTGCCAGCAATGTGAAGTGTCCACAAGCCCAAGACAGAGAGCATCTGCTGGCAGCTGAAATGGCTGAGTTGAAGAATATTGTGGTTGTCCAGAACAAAATCGACATAGTTGACCGAGACAGGGCCCTTGAGAATCTCAAGGAAATTAGACAATTCGCGAAGGGAACGATAGCAGCCAAGGCTCCCATTATCCCCGTTTCGGCCCAACACAAGCTGAACATTGACGTTCTCATCGAGGCCCTTGAGAAGCACATACCTACGCCGAAGAGGAATGTCGCCGCTGATCCTAAGATGTATGTTCTCAGATCGTTTGATGTAAACAAGCCGGGGACGGAACCTAAGGATCTAGTCGGAGGAATCATTGGCGGATCAATAGTTCAAGGCATCTTCAAGATCGGAGATGAGATCGAGATCAAGCCTGGGATAAGGATCGAATCGGGAGGAAAGGCGAGGTACGAACCTCTGACAACGACTGTTCAAACGCTGCATACAGGTGGCGGGAATGTGAAAGAAGCAAAATGCGGAGGACTTGTTGGAATCGGTACGATGCTGGACCCGTCACTCACAAAATCCGACGGTCTGGTGGGAAACATAATCGGAAGAATAGGCAGTCTTCCCGAGTCTCAGGACAAGCTGACTCTCGACATCAGTCTGTTTGAGAGAGCTGTGGGAACAGAGAGCATGGTGACAGTTGACAAAATCCGAACAAACGAGGCATTGGTGCTCAATGTCGCGACAGCGGTGACATCTGGTGTCGTGACGTCGGCCAGAGAGAGCGTGATTGACGTAGCTCTCAGGAAGCCTGTATCTACTGAGGCGGGATCGAAGGTGGCCCTCAGCAGAAGAATTGGCGAGAGTTGGAGGCTAATCGGCGTAGGGAAGATAAAGTAGCACCTTCTGTGTGAAGCTTTTGGCTCTCAAAGTGATCTTGGATACGAATATGCTTATGTTTGTGGCTGAGAAACGGATCGATATCTTCACTGGAATAGAAAGTGCGCTTCAGGGTCGGGTGGAGTTCATAGCGCCAAACGCGGTGCTGACTGAATTGTCGAAACTTAGCCAACAAAGATCGAAGAGAGCGCGGTATGCGCGCATGGCGTTGGCGCTAACCGAGAAATGCAAAACATGGAAAGAGGAAAGGGTGGAGAAGGAATCCACCGACGACTATCTTACGAGAGTGGCGGAGAAAATCGGCGGTCTTATCGCAACTGGTGACGCTGAGCTCGTCAGGAAAGCGCGGAACGCTAATATCCCTGTAGTATACCTTAAGAGGGATTTGCGTCTTGCAGTTGAGGGTCTCGACCCCGCCTATAGATGAGGCTTGGAGAGTCTGAACTGTAAGAAGGAAATGTGAAGCAGATGTTCAGGATGTTCACGATTGAGGACACAGTCAGGATCCCTCCTGAGAAATTCGGGAAACCTCTCGGTGAGGTTGCAAGGGAACAGATCAAGCTCAAATACGAGAACATGGTAGACGAGGAACTAGGGTACGTTATACTCGTAGTCAACGTAGAAATGGATCCAGTAGGGAAAGTTCTGCCTGGCGACGGATCGACCTATCACAAGGCCACCTTCCAACTGCTAACCTTCTACCCTCAAATGCACGAGGTCGTGGAAGGCGAGGTTGTGGAGATAACGGACTTCGGTGCATTCGTGAGAATTGGAGCAGAAGACGCGCTACTTCACATTTCCCAAGTGATGGACGACTTCATAAGCTACGATGAGCGACACGGCGTGCTCTCCGGAAAGGAAAGCCAAAGAAAACTGGCGAAAGGAGATCTCGTCAGAGCCAGAGTAATAGCAGTAAGCTTCCCCAAAGGAGGCATAGGTGGCAAGATAGGCGTCACAATGCGACAGCCCTTCTTGGGCAAACTAGAATGGATCAAAGAAGACGTGAAGAAGACGAAAGGTGGGAAGCCCAGTGCCTGAGAAAGCCTGCAAGAACTGCCACATGATCAGCAATGGACCGATCTGCCCCGGCTGCAAATCCTCAAACCTGAGCGACGACTGGACAGGTCTCCTAGTAGTAATCAACCCTGAAACATCAGAAGTTGCTCGAAAGATGGGAATCAAAGCCCCCGGCAGATATGCAGTCAGAGTGAGATAGTTGCCTAGGCTCAGGCTTCCAGAGAACCTCAGAGCCAGACTCAAGGAACCACTTGGCGAGCTGATACCTGGGCCCCCTGAAAGAAGCGTCAGACGACTTAAACAGATTCTGAGTTCTGAGAAGATCTCGAAGGTTATCTGCGTGGGAGATTTTGTTTCACGGCTACTTTCAGAGTCATCCATCGAATTTGATCTGGCCATTGTGGACGACAAGGTGATGAGACAGGAGACCGGCGGTCACATGATCAAGTCAGAGAGGGTATTCCGTGTTGTCAACCCAGCAGGCATCATTGAGGTATCCGCGTGGGCAGCTATCGGTGAAGCGCTGAAGACGACGCACTCTCTTCTTGTCGTGGATGGTGAGGAAGACTTGCTCACTCTCCCGGCCATAATGCTGGCACCTCACGGTTCGCTGGTTCTGTACGGCCAGCCACGTGAAGGCATGATTGCGGTCAGAGTTGACAAATCCAAGAAATCAGAAATAGAGTCGATAGTCAACGAAATGATCAAGGAATAAGCAGACGACTTTGTGTGTCGAGGCGGGCTGGCCGAGCTATTCCTTGACGAAATCTGTATAGAGATTCCGTGTCTGTGAGTTATCTGCTGGATCGTTGCGCACAGAATCTACTTCGGCTTGGCATCAGCTCTCCTAGCGTGTTCCCTCTTGCGGTCATAGGGGGGAACGCACGCGCTATGACACTTCATTCATTCTTTGCAGGAACCACCGTCAATTCGCTGACAGGTGATGCTTGCGCCACCAACAAAAAGACACTCGACATGCGTTCCCATACTCACGCACCTTATATGTGCGCGGGCTATGGCGCGCGTAGCTTCTCAGTGGTTTTGGTTTGGGTCAATGGCCATCGTCACAACTCTCCTTGGGTTGGCACTATATGGCACGAAGCGACGAAAGAAAGGCCG
>Ga0129297_10000188_pt1 | contig 29154 bp, 23 predicted proteins | sample I18A1metaG_FD_94708 | JGI IMG/M metagenome (GOLD analysis project Ga0129297, IMG submission 94708) | Lake sediment bacterial and archeal communities from Gulf of Boni, Indonesia to study Microbial Dark Matter (Phase II) - ​I18A1 metaG | ecosystem: Environmental > Aquatic > Freshwater > Lake >... | reverse complement strand
GAAGGTGGCGCCTGAAATTGCGTCGAGAAGCCTAAGCCCTGAAGAGATGATAAGACAGCTCGTTGAATACCTGAAAGCCAAGGGACTTTTTTTGATAGTCTCCTTTGACGAGATCGACTACTTCATCCAGACAAACCCGAGGGAGCACATTATCTACGACTTGACGCGGGTAACGGAGATGCATCCGGGCGAACCCTCCCCAATAATCGGCCAGATATTCATAGCAAGGTCCCTGAAGTGGCATGAACGGCTTGACCCTGGCGAACGGTCTACTCTCGGAATGGGCGTGATAGAGTTCCCAAGATACACGAGTAAGCAGGTCAGAGATATACTGGAAGATCGCGTCCAAGAAGCCTTCCATCCCGGCGTGATGGAAGAAGAGACCTTGGACCTCGTAGGCGACATAACCGCCAACCCGCCCATAAATGGCGACATACGCGTCGGACTGGACCTTCTCTACTATTCGGGAAATCTGGCCGAGAGTCAAGGATTCGAGAAGGTTCTCCCAGACCATGTTCGAAAGGTCTACAGCGAGACGAACCCGACCATAACCTCAGAGGACATAATGAACCTCGACGAGAACGGAAGGCTGGTTCTCTTGGCGCTTGTACGGAGCCTTCGAGCCAGCAAATCAGCCTATGTCGGGCTAAGAGAAATCAGGAAGAGCTACGAGGTTGTCTGCGAAGAGTTCAAGGTAAAACCTTCCGAGAAGTTTGAGGAAAATGTGCAAGATCTAGTCTACCGAGGCATAATCGACATGAAGTCGCTGACTGAGCTCGGTATCTCCGGCGCCTCGCTCGTAGACCTCGAAAAATTCCTAAACAACCTCACGCAAAGGCTGAGGCAAGACATGAATGAAAACTAAGGAGCGGAACATCTGGCAGGAACTCGAACTGGGGTTCGGTGGCGGAAGCAAGTTCAGAGTCCTACTCCATTTGGCGCTGAACCCTAAAGAAACGTTCACGAAGTACGCTTTGGTGAAAGCCACCGGGTTACGGACACCCTCTGTCGAGAGTCAACTCAGAACTCTTCGCCAGCTAGATTGGGCCAAGGAGTATCCCTTCACGCCCAAGACGTACCAGATAAACCCAGAAAACGAGACGACTAGACAAATAGTTGACCTCTTCCAGAGGCTGAGGTACGCGAGAACTGGACTGCGAGACGACCCTGAATAGACGACAAGGCGACCCCCCTCCCTCAAGTTTCACCGACTTCTTAAATACGGTTCGATTGAGCTCTAACCGGACGAGAGCTGAACATTGATGAGGAAGAGAAGGACACTGACGCCAGAGATGGACGAAACAGAGCCGGAACCAACAGAGCCTCGGAGATGGGGGAAGGAGACATGCATGAACCCTTGGAACGGCGAATGCTCAAACACAGACATAAGCCTCTACATTATGTACAAGGGCAGACGCCTCCCAATATGCTGGGAATGCTGGGGGGACATCTCGTCCAAAAATATCGAATGGACGTATGATTAGATGTCAGATGAGCTCGAATCCCTAGACGGAGTCGGTTCCACCACAGCTTCAAAGCTCAGAGGCGCAGGCTATACAACGATCGAGGCGGTAGCTGTCACGCCTCCACGCGAGATAATGGAGAAGACGAACATAGGCTTCAACACGATACTCAAGATTCAAGAAGCCGCCAGACAGATGGTCACAACAGAGTTCAAGACAGCCCACGAGTTCTATGAGAAAAGGAAGACGATGAAGAAGTGCACAACGGGAAGCAAGAAGCTCGACGAGATACTGGGCGGAGGCATCGAAACCCAAGCCCTAACCGAACTCATAGGCGAATACGGATCAGGCAAGACGCAGCTGTGCCTCATGCTCTCGGTCACCACACAACTCCCCTACGACAAAGGCGGCCTAGAAGGAAACGTTGCCTTCATCGACACCGAGGGCACCTTCATGCCTGAACGCGTCTACCAAATCGCGTCCACAATGGGGCTTGATCCCCAAACTGTTGCCAACAACATCTTTGTCGCCAGAGCCTACAACAGCAGCCACCAATGCCTCCTGATCGATAGGCTTTTCACCCTTTGCCCAGAGAACAACATCAAACTCGTCGTGGTAGACAGCATGATCAGCCACTTTCGAGGAGAATACCTTGGACGCGAAAACCTCTCGGAACGACAGCAGAAGCTGAACCAGTATCTGCACAAGATCGTAAGGCTCTCCGAAGCCTACAACCTAGCCGTTGTCGTAACCAACCAAGTTCAAGCCGACCCAACAGCCTTCTTCGGCGACCCCAACAGACCGGCTGGAGGAAACATAATGGCCCACGCCTGCACCCACAGAATTTTCTTCCGCAAGGGAAGTAAAGGCGTCAGGGTGGCAAGGGTGATAGACAGCCCATGCCTCCCCGAGGTGCCAGCCCGCTTCCGAATAACCGAAAAGGGCGTGGAAGACACCGATGAGGAAGAGGAAGGCCCAGGCTAACCTTTCCAAGTCAGTCTGCCCTGACTATGTTGAAGCCTGAGGCCTTTCTAAGCCTGTTCATCACAGCAAGCCCCAGACCCTCCGGCGGAACGGCCTCGGCGACGATTATGTCCACTTTATCCTCGTCGAATTCGCGGAGAAGCTTGAAAAGGTTCTTCGCAGCAGAGGCCAAGTCCCTTCGGCTTCCTAGGGACCTGACTGAATCCGCCCTGTACCGCGACTCAGTTTCTCCTGTAGCCAGAATGCCCACGGACTTTCCCGTCTTGCGATGTTGATCCGCGAGTTCCTGCACCTTCGTGACTATGGCGTCCATTCTTCCCTCCACGACGATGACTTTGGCGTTCGGCGCATAATGCCTATGCTTCATACCTGGAGAACGGGCTTGAACGAGGGGGATTTCCCTCTCAGCTAAGACGACCGGATGAAGCTCAACACGGTCAAGTGTGCTCTTCAGTTCTTCATATGGCACTCCGCCAGGTCTCAGAATCTGAGGCGGGTCCACAGTCAAGTCGACAACCGTTGACTCCACACCTACCTTAGTTGGACCAGCGTCGAGAATTAGGTCTATTCTCCCATCTAGGTCCTGTCTCACATGTTCCGCAGTGGTAGGGCTTGGCCTTCCCGCCAAGTTAGCGCTTGGCGCAGCAATTGGTGCGCCCGACTCTGCGATCAAAGCCAAGGTAACCTTGAGTCCAGGCATCCTTACAGCTACAGTGTCCAAGCCTCCGGTCGTTATTCTTGGAACGAGGCCCGAAGCCTTCAAAACCAACGTCAAAGGACCAGGCCAGAAAGTGTCCATCAGTTTCCGAGCGTTAGCTGGCACTTCTTCCGTCAGTCTGCAAGCTTCATCCCTGCTGGCCACATGCACTATGATCGGGTTGTCCGGCGGCCTATTCTTGGCGGTATAGATCCGCGCAACAGCTTCAGGGTTCAGGGCGTCTGCCCCTAGACCGTAAACTGTCTCGGTGGGGAAGGCTACGAGGCCGCCTTTTCGAATTATCTCAGCGGCTGCTCGGATCCTGTCGATCTCGGGTTCCTCGCGGTTCACCTTCAGTATGACTGTCCTCAATCTTAGCCACTCTTCAGTAGTTGGGAGACCACATTTGACGGTTAAGCAGTCTCTCCTTCAGCCTCTGTTTCTTATAGGTGCTTGCCCATCAAAAACTTTATCCCAACTGGCAATCTTAAAGCTCTCTTGCAGAAGGCTTTCGTCATGCCAGGTGAGGCATCTATGGACGTGAAGGACTTTCCGTTCGTCTCCAAGCGGGAGAACTTGACAGATATCTTGGTTGATCATGAGCTAGCCGCCCTAGGAGACGCCTACGTCAACTTCGCCTATTCCCTGATGCTGTCAAGAAAGATGGGGAGACCTGTTGGCAGGAAGGTAGACAGTTCGGCTCTTGCATTGGCTCTCAGGAAGGCGGGTCTGCGAAGGTTCCTACCCTCCCGGACGGATCGGCATAGGCAGGCCGATGCTGCTGAGTCTTTGGTTGTGTACGCTTGGTTGACCAGTGCAATTTCGCTTGAGGAAACTGTTCAGATCATAGAGAAGGAAGAAACGGTGGAAGATGCTTTCGCTCAGCTCCTGCAGGCCATAATGGAACGCTTGAGCTTGCCGCATCAGAAGGTTTAATAGCATTCCTGCTTCATCTCTTGATAGTTGCGCGGTTTGTCCACGGTTAAGAAGGCGGGTTCATGAGCGAAGTCCTAACCCCGATCGCCTACCAGTTAGGAGTCGGCGGAGTCCTAGGCTTCTTCGTCGGTTACGCCGTCAAGAAGCTGACGAAGATCGTGGCAGTGCTAGCAGGCATATTGGCATTCATACTGATCTACTTGGGATACCAAGGCGTGATAAACATAAACTACGACAAGCTTGCAGAGATGCTCGGGGGACTTCTGGGAACCGCAGGCCAGGCTGCAAGCCTCTTGACACCCATAATTGCCAACCTTCCCTTCGCTGGTAGCTTCATTCTTGGTGCAGCTGTAGGGCTGAAAATCGGCTGAAGCTTTTCGCAAAACCCTTCCATTCCTTTGAGCCTGTGGAAGGATAACCTCTTCCTTTAAGAGGCTTCGCAGTCTTCTATTTTTGCCATTCTTCCAGAGCCTTGCTAAAGGCTTCGCTGAGTTCCCTGCCTCTCTTGAGGACCTTCTCGGCAGCCTCTTTCAATGCTTGTTCAGGTTTCTTCCCTTTCTTCGCCCGGACCGTGATCACAGGGTTGGAGATTAGGGGATGCGGTATGTCGTAACCCGCATACTCGACGTTCTCGTCCTCCAAGAGAACTGATTCCAAGAGGTTGCAGAATGTGTGACCCTCGCCTTCAACCTCGATCTTCAGTTCTTCCGTTGTTCTCTTCAACACCTTCAGCCGCAAACCAGTCCTCTCCCTCACAAGACACTTGTCCCGTAATCCGAAGCAACCTTCCGCCTTTCAACATTCCCACAGGCTCCGCACTCAAGCCCCCTGCCCTTGCTTGACAGGAGGTTTCCACACTGCGAGCAGAAAGCGTAGATAACGCCGAGGTTGTCCTCTTTGGTGGATAGATGATATGTCTTGTTCTTGTCGCTGATGACCTTGGCGCGGACGAGGTCGCTGACCCTGAAGGCATTGAACATGTTCTCCGTGTATGCGAAGCTCACATCTGATACGTGGATTAGTCCTGAAAAGAAGCCTGAGATGAAATCCTTCCCAATCTTCCTTATCCGCAGTGTTGCCATTGAACTCTGAACGCTTACGGCGTCCCCGATTGCTATGCTGCCAATCCTTGGAACGTTTATGTTACGTGCAGCGGGATACACGGAGACCTTCTTGTTGGTCATATCCATCAGAACATGCCCAACATTCCCAGCGTGGATGGTCCCGTCTTCCACGTAGGTTCCAGAGTCCGGTATGAACTCCTCAATGACGCCCAGTTTCTCTCCTGGAACAACGAATTTGCCGCTACTTCCAGCCTTGCTCATTACTGACACGTCTATTGCTGCCCAGTCTAAGGCGTGATCGCAGAAGAAACGAACAGAAGCTCCCATATTAGCTTTGCCCTCAGAAGCGGCCTTACTTCCAGAGATCGCTAGATGTGGCACTCAGAATCCTGTAGAGGTTAGCTTTGACTGGATATCTCCTTTTCCTGTGGAATTCGTAGGTTCGGCGGATGATGATCTGCATCTCGTAGACCTTGTCCATACGACCGCCGATCTGAGGGATTTCTTGTTTCAGAAAGTCTCGCACGGACTCGCTTCCCTTGTGCAAAGAGTATACAACGTCCGAAATTGCGAGGGCTTTCCTCAGGAAATTGATGTCAGCTCCTCGCCTCCAGCTTCCGAAAGGCGGGTTCATCAATGTCGTGTCGAAATGACCGACGATGCTCTCTATGTCGGCAATAGTCAAGTCGACATCAGCGCCAACCCTCTCAGCGTTTTCTCTGGCAACCATCACCGCGTCTCTGTCGATGTCAACCCCGACCACCCAGATAGCCCCGAGAAGAGAAGCAGCAATGGCGAGGATGCCTGAGCCGCAACCTAGGTCAATGACCTTTTTCCCACGAACGTCGTCATGGGTCACAGCTGCCACGTAACCCATCAACGATGCGCTCTCAGCATCAAGTGTGTATCCTTCCCACCTTAGCTTCGGTCTTGAGCTTGGTGCCAGCTGAGAAAGGATTATCTCGAGCTGCTTCTTTCTCATCAAGGCTAGTCCCGACCTAAGGCATCCTAGTTCGAGCCTGTCTTAGATGAACCCTTCATTCAGAAGGTCTTCCCAACCAATCTTCCCAAGCGCCACATATGCCTCCCTCACTGTGAGCACAGGCTTTGTGAAGGCAGATGGCTCATCTAAGGCGATTCTTGGGCAAGCCGTGTTGACGTGGGCTTCTATGGTTGGGAACTGCATAAGCGCCCCGGGCACTATTTCACGCAGAGCAAGCAGTACAGCTTTCTTTCCGCTTCTCTCTAAGTCTTTCTTGATTTCGAGGGCGGTTTCGACGCTCATCTGACCCGGCTTCAACCCGACTATCACGCCGAAGGTTTCCGCCTTCCTTGCTTGGCTGATCTCTGACCATCGCCTTTTCAGTGTCTTCTGCCCTTCAGCCTCTATAGGGTAGGCTCTCTGCTCAAAAGGGTCGGCAACCACGATCGGCTTCATCGTGGCGAGAGACAATCCCAACGCGTGGAAACGTCCACCCCCGACGAAAAGGAAGGCTTCAACCTTCGCCGAAACCGATTTGGCGTTACTGTAATCGCAGCCCAGAACCTGCCCAGGATACTTCATGTGACCCGCATCTCCGACGTAAACAGTCTTCCCGGCTGCCTCAAGAACTTGCCGCGCCTCACTGAGCATGTGTATGTGTTGAATGGTCGTCGCCAACCCAATTCTGTGCCATAGTTCCAAGTGACTGAGCGACATCTCAACCACCTTCTCAATGCCGATATCAGCCCGCGCTTCGACATAGATGGTGGGCGCCCTGGTTTTTTCATCTCCCACCATTCCGGTGTGCCCATAATGAACCACCAGGTCAACCTTAAGGCTTTCAGCCTCGCATAGGAGCAAGTCGCAGGCACCATAGCAGGGGTCACCAGAGATTATCGCATCAGCACCGGCATGCTCGATGACTGCAGCCAGTCGAGGTCCCTGAGGCTTCAGTCCGTCTGGGAGTTGAAGCAGCACCCTCTTGGCGCCGCGTTTCGAAATCTCTTCTTTGAGTCGGCTTTCCTCAAGCTCAAACAGAACGTCTTTCATCCCGCATACACTGTGAAAAGTATGTCTTCAGTCTCATCTTAGAGCTAGTCCCGGTTACTCTTAAATATTTTCGGGGCTCAGTGGTGTTTCCGCGGATGTTTTCCAGCTCAGACGTGCGAAGTATCTGCCATCTGATGAGGAGACCCTACATCTCTTGGTTCTAGGGCGAGAAACATGGACTTAGGATTCATAATTGCTATATGTACGTGGACTCCATCTTCGTTCGTTGAGGCAGAATGAGAACCCGTTCGAGACTAGAGATCTACATAGACCTGTTGCGGACAGTTACGAACCAGAGCGATTCAGTGGACATTGCCAAAAAAGCAAACCTCACTCTAAGCGACACAGAGAAACACCTACACTTCCTAGCGTCGCAAGGATTTATAACAATGGTAAGATTGGACCAGAACAGAGGTAGGTATGAGCTGAGCCCAAGGGGACTGGAAGCCCTGGAAGCGCTTCGAGAACTGACAGAGCCAGCGCAGCCTCTTCTCACGCATGCTTAGCACCTAAGCCATCTTGGGGAGAAAAACGAATGGAGACTGCTTCATCAGGTTGTCTCTTTGAGGACTTTGCTGTACTTTTTGCATATGTGGCAATAGGCGCGGTCTTTCACCTTCAACGATGTGGCGGACACTATCTCGTGGCCGCATTCCAGCAGGTGGCGCCTATACAAACGCATGAGGAAGGAGACTCCTATTGGGTTCTGCTAGTCGCTGGTTCACAACTCCCGCCGCGCAAGAGCAAATAGCCAGGGATACCCTTGAAGGAGTTTGATAAGCGCAGAAAAGAAGAGAGAAACTGCCTTCGGTCTCTCCTTGGCATGCTAACCGAATGGTCTTGTGGTACATCTGTAGCAGTTTCTAGGATCCTTCAAGCGGGATGTCCAGGTCCGGATCGTCGCGCATTCCTTTGCCGGTTGTTTTGTCGAGTACAATGCGTTGCTCAACCATGGCGACCAGCTTCCGTGTTGATGCGACTACGTCTGGGTTGACTGATATGCTGTCGATTCCGCTTCGGACGAGGAACTCTGTGAACTCTGGATAGACGCTGGGCGCCTGGCCGCAGATGCTGACAGTCTTTCCGTCGCGGTGGGCGAGGTGGATCAGCAGTCTGATTGCGCGTTTCACTGCGAGGTCTCGCTCGTCAAAGAGGTGGGCAACGGTTTCATTGTCGCGGTCGCATCCGAGGATCGTCATGGTCAGGTCGTTGCTTCCGATGCTGTAACCATCCACGTACTGGTTGAACTTGTCTGCGACGATGCAGTTGCTCGGTATCTCGGCCATAAGCCAAACCTTGAATCCAGGGCCTCTCATCAACCCTTGCTCCTCAAAGATCTTGTTGATCTTCTCCATCTCTTCGACTCTTCTGCAGAAAGGAATCATTACCCAAAGGTTATTGAGGCCGAATTCCTCTCTAACCTTCTTGACCGCTTGGACCTCAAGTTTGAAGGCTTCGATGTACTTGGGGTCATAGTATCTTGAGGCGCCCCTCCAACCCATCAGAGCCGAGGGTTCCACGGGTTCGTACTTCTCGCCGCCTTTGAGTTCCCTATACTCGGACGATTTGAAGTCGCTGAAACGCATAACGACCGGTCTGGGATAGAAGGCTGCACAGATCTTCCTGAAGGCTTCGGCGAGGCCGTTGACAACTTTCTCAGGATGCCCGGTCTCAATGAGGTAGAGCGGGTGTTCACCGATCTCGCTCGTCCATACGAACTCTTGCCTGAGCAGACCCACGCCATCAGCCGGCAAAGCAGCCACCTTCTCTGCGATCTCAGGTTCGCCGAGGTTCACGTAGATCTTGTCCCTGTTACTAGGAAGGATTCCGTCATCATGACAGCTGCGGGGGCGACTTCTTTTCTTTCGGCAGCCTCTTCTAACACGCCCTCGTAGACTACGCCAAGTTTCGCATCAACGGTCACCATACCGCCGTCTGGCATGTATTCCGTAGCCGGTTTGCCTCGCGATGTCGTTCCGACGATGCAGGGTATCCCCAGCTCTCGAGAGACTATGGCAGCGTGGCAGGTCATTCCGCCAGAGTTCGTTATGATAGCTGCTGCCTTTCGCATTGCTGGAACCCAGTCTGGAGCCGTCATCTCCGTGACCAGAACCTCTCCCTTCTGGAACTCGTTGATCCTGTCGACTGTCGGTATTACGTGAACCTTGCCTATGGCTAGGCCGGGAGAGACAGGAAGCCCATGAACAAGAACTTTCCTTTCAGTCGTGACCGCCAGCATCTCAGGTTTCACTTCTACTTGCCTCAGTGCCCACACGGTTTCCGGCCGTGCTTGGAGGATGAGGAGTTTGTCTGTTCTTTCGTCTAGGGCCCACTCGAGGTCCATAGGCTTCTTGTAGTGTTCTTCTATGTCTATGGCGTATTTTGCCAGCTCCTTGATCTGTTCGTCGGTCAGCACTTGCCTGTCTTGGAGATCTGGCGACACTGGCTTTCTCTCGGTTCCGCCTGAGGGCACCCTTACAAGCTGAATAGTCTTCTTTGGAACGTTCCTCTTTACGATCGCTAGGTCGGTTTTTCTCACGTGATACTCGTCCGGGGTTATTGTTCCTTGGACAATAAATTCGCCCAGACCATATCCGGCTTCGACAAGAACTACACTTCGGTCTCCGTTGGCGACATCCAGCGTGAAGATGACTCCGCTGGCTTTGCTGTACACCATCAGCTGAACTGCGCTGCTGAGGGCGACAGTCATATGATCGAAGCCCTTTTGGATCCTGTAGAAGATGGCTCTATCGGTGAACAGGCTGGCAAAGCATTCCTTTACCTTCTCAACAACCTCTTCTGCCGTGTGAACGTTAAGGTAAGTTTCCTGTTGACCTGCGAAGCTTGCGTCCGGCAGATCTTCGGCTGTGGCTGAACTGCGGACCGCTACAAATGGGTCGTTATCCCCTATCTTCTTCGCAAGTGACTTGTAAGCTCTAACAACCTCCTTCTCAAGGTCCCGCGGCATCTCTGCCTTCGCGACCATCTTTCTGATTCTCGCGCCAACACTTTGAAGCGCTCTGGTATCATTGGGGTCCCTGATCTCTTCAAGGATCTCGGCCATTCTCTTGTCCAGTTTGTTCTCCTTCAGGTAGTATCGGTAGGCATCCGCAGTCGTCGCGAAACCATAGGGGACCGGAGCCCCTGTTCTGCGGGTCATCTCTCCGAGGCTGGCGCTTTTCCCGCCGACTAGCGGCACATCTTCCATCCCGATCTCGTCGAACCACAATATGTATCTTCCTTTCTTGCCCGACAACGATTCTCACCCAGCAACTTGACTTGCCAGTCTTTGTATGACTATTCTGCAAGGCGTGGGAAGTTTGGCCTCTCCCCGCCTCATGGCTTCCTTGGCGGCCTCAACTCCGTTGTCGAGGACGTAGGCCACGACTATCGGCTGTTTCGGTTCTACTCGAGCCGCCCTACCCACAGGTTTCCCAAACGCTCTGCTCATGCCCTCCTGGAACCTGTCTGCATGAGGCATGAAAAGCATCTTATTCTCGCGGAGTATCACGTGCGGTAAGGGTAAGACACGCATGAAGAAGCTGTTTCCCAAGTTCTGTTCGAGATGGCGGTTGACTGCGACGCGTGCCGCCTCCAAAGCATTGTGGCGGATTTGAACTCTTTTCTCCGAGATAAGAGAAACCTGATAGCTGTAATTGCCCGACGGATCCCCCATGGAAAATTTGGTGATCTTGGCTGGGGGAGACCCGTGAATGTACTTGTTTTTCGTGTAGGGCATGCCTTTGACTTCACGGTAGTTGCGTGCCTTCATGTTACATTTCCTCTCAGCATACAGCTAGCCGAGATATTTAAAATATTCGCTTTCCTTCGTCCCTGAGTGTTCACTACTCTCTCAACGGCTTGTTTCTGAACCAGATCTTCGCCAGTTCTTTGTAGTTGTCAAATACGCCTCTCAGAATCGGAACATATGTCTCAATTTCTTCTTCCGACATGTACTGGAACTGGTATTCACCCATGTATGGGGAGGGCTTTCCAATCCTTGTTATGAACTCAATGTGCATCAGCGGGTCGCCTCTCTTGATGGTTATTGGCGTCCTGTTGTTGCTAAGGTTGACCAGTTCCAAAGCAAGCCTACCGACAAAACCGCTGTGAACCTTCGCCGCGTTCAGGAAAGATAGGCCTGCCCTGCCGTATCTGCTTTTGGCCGTTAGGTGAGCAACGTAGGCGGGAGGTGTGAAGATGACCTCTTTGGAGATGAGGTTCCTGTGTTCGAGATACTGAAGCGTCATCTCATCCTTCACTGTCAGAACGTAGCCGTCGCCATCCAATAGGCTCATGTCGAAGGGGTAGATGCACTTGCACTTGTCAATCAGCTCAACAAGCTTGTCCTTGCCCAGTATGCACATGTCCAGTCACCGAAAGGAAGTAGGGAAAGTCAAAAGATAAACATCTGAACCGCTTAAAAGCATAGCTGATAGCACTCTCACGCTTTTTCGAGGGCCAGTCTTGCCATACTTCCGGTTGACGTAGCAGTTGATCGGAAGGTACGCATTCCTAGAAGAGTGAGAAACAGAATTGGGGGAGTCTGTTCACAAAGACTTTTAAGGACCCAGATTTAGAACGTAGACCGAAGGGCATGAAGGCGAGACACACGAAGGGGAAGTTGAAGGTTTTCATTCTGTTTGCAGGTGCCTTTCTTACAGTGATTTCGCTGTATGCAGTGATGTCGTCGCGCAGCCCCATGACCACTTCTGCTGAAGGTGGAACCGTCGTATGCACAGTTCTTGAAGAAGATGAACCTGTACCTGAACTGGGCATCATCTTGGAGATCTTAACAGCTGATGGGAAGAGGTTCACTGTTAATGGAGTGTCGAGCAACAATGGTTCAGTCACTGAAGAGATTCCGGTACCGTTCAAAGCGCCTGTGACCCTCGAAAAGGCCATACTTTCCGACGCGTGGATGATCCAAACCGTCGTCGGCGATCGAACATATCGCCTCTCAGAGGCAAAATGGAACCTTACTGACGCGCAGGCCTTTTTGAATGGCTGTTCAAACTACGCCTTCAGCCAAGTCCATCCTCAGCAGTCAGAAGTCGATGGGCATCTTCGCCTTTCCCTGAAACTCTATATGCTCCCCGCCCGGATCATAGCGGTTTACAACTCTCCAACTCAACCAGAAGGATTCCTTCCCTTTGCACGTTACTCTTTCCCCGGAATTCGAGAATATGTGAACTTCGAATTGGAAGACAAGAACTCCGTGGCTGTGGATGGCTCAGCACTAGTTGCAATACCTGTTGGCCAACCACTCAAAATGGCGGCACTGGCAAAGGTATTCGACTCAAGCTGGCACATCAAGATCGAGGTAGACGTAGGAAACCGAGACACGGTGGATCTAAGCGCCCCGACGGTGAGGGCGGTATCCGCCGCTCAAGTCGAGCAACTCTCAGCGGCTCTGAGTACCTTGGAAGCCGTCGGGTTTGACGTAGAGGAACTGTATGGAAGAGTAGGCAGGATTCGAGCAGACTACGAAGAGGCAGCCATAGCGATGGAGCTGAGCGGTTACTCTCAGGGCTTTGAGCTTGTCCAGTCAGCCTGGGGGTCCTACACAGACATCTATTTTTCCATCCGCGAAGTATACGCCAATGTGCTGCCTTGGACGGTCAGCGTCACACTCATCTTGGCCTTTCTCTCTGTCACTCTGGCGTATCTCGTATCCGAGCAGGAGAACATTAGGAGGATGCTTATGCCACCTACCTTCCTCCTATTCGTGGTGATTTTTGCGTACACCCAACCCCACGTCAGGCTCTTCATAATAGCCTTTGCCGGCATCGTGGAGAAGCTCGATGTCCATCTTCTAGTAAGCTTGGTCCAGATGTTGCCTTGGGTCATAATCGCCGTCGCGTTGTCAGCCTATCCCAAGTTCCGAGACCTGCTTTGGGAGACCTTTGGCGTCATGATGAGAAACATGCGTAGAAGGAGGTTGAGAACCGCATTGACCTTCTCCACCATAGTGGTGGTGTCAGCCTCAGCTATGTGTGTCTTGTCCATTACACACCATGTGCCCTTAGACAGAATCCCGCTTCTGGGCCTGGAACCCACTGTGCCAAATGGTCTGGTGGTATCCCGATATGAAATATTGACCCCCAGACCTGTCGGCGGAGAGAAGGCTACCAAAGGCGACTCCTACCCGTTGTCTATTCTGCCACATGAAGCGGCATGGATCATGAGCCAGCCGGGCGTGGTTCAGGCAAACATCTACGGATTGAGACGTGTTAGGATCTCTGACAGCCGCGGGGAAAGTCTCCCTGACCTCAGCACCTTTTACCTCGCAGTCGTCAAACCCTCCTTTGTCAAAGAGTACTGCACGCTCGACTCCTCAAAGGCTGCGTGGCTAGACGAGAATGGCAGTAATGCAGTGTTGATAGGCTCGAAGATTGCCAACGCATACAGCTTTCAGGTGGGCGACGAGATACTCATTGATGACCGAGTCTTCACCGTGAAGGGTATGTTCGACGAGATCAGGATGGTTGAGGAGTGGAAGGAGATTGATGGGCAGAACCTTTTCTTCGGTATCTATGATCCCTTGGACGGCAGTTTGTCCGGAGAGTCCTTCCTGATAGGTTCTGCGGATGGTTTCCAGCTTGGCACGTTTGACATCTACCGGATTTCGCTGGTGTCGAACGACACCCGAGCTTTGGACAGTCTGGTTGAGAGTATCCTTCAGCGGGGCTACTCTCGCGAGGTTACGCCACTATATGAGGTTACACGGACATACTTTGTTCACGCGATTGAAGCAGGAGCTGTAACTTCGATCTATTATGGTCCTAGCAGGCTTGCATTGGCGGGTCCGTTGCATGCACAGATGGTTGTGGTAGCCCTTTCTGGCTTGATGGTCTTCATGAACGTCTTCGCGTCGGTTAGTGAGAGGAAAAACGACATCATGGCGATGTACGTGGCCGGAGCCAGCCCTCTCAGGATACGCATGGTATTCATAGCCGAAGCGTTGGCGCTAGGGTTAACAGGCGGTATCTACGGTTACATAACAGGCTTCACTTTCTCGAGGGCGGCAAACCTCATGTCGCCTGGCGCGATTCAGATGGATCTGTCAGGGAGTGCGCCTTTCCTCATCTCGGTGTCGGTGAGCCTCCTTCCTTCAGTTATAGGCTCTTTGCCTCCATCTAAGCAAGCGATGTTGTCGATTGTTCCCAGCCGAAGGACGCTGAAGAAGGGAGCTGACGTGATCCTCACAAGGGACCAGAAAGTTTTCATCGATGTTCCTATTCGAATCCACGGACGTGAACTAAATTCTTTCGACAGTTTTCTGGGGAACTTTGCCAAGCGTTTCCCGCCTGTGAGATACGGATACGATGGATTGAGCGTGCTGGACGTTAAGAAGATGGAAGGAGAAAGAGACCTGACCTACACGATGGAGCTAAACTATGCTGTCGAACGAAGCCTCTATTATAGGGTTACTATCCTGCTGATGAAAGACAAGGAGGCTCGAGAGATTCAGGTAGGCGTGTTCCCGCTCGACCCTTGGGAACGAAAGGTTACCGACTGGTCAAGGGAGCACGCCGGCCTGCTGCCCAGGCTTGCAACATACCTAAGAAGCGAACTTCTGAAGTATGCCGAATGGAAAGGCGAAGGGAGCAGCGCTGCCCGAAAAGTTATTACGAAGAATCAACGCTACTGACTCATAGGGCGTGCCGCAGTGTCTTCTGAGAAGCCCTACCAGGACCCCTTGCCGATCTACTATCTTAGGGACAGAGTCGAAAAGTGGGGAACATCAGGCGATTCCGTAGTGATAATACCCAAAAGTGCCAGCTTCGACGAGCTCCATGTGAGGAGAGTATTCCTACAGTGGGGGTTCGGCGAGTTCAAGTGGCAGTTTACAGGCTTCATAACCGTAGTGCCGAAAGAACAGATAAACGAGAAATCGGTCAGACTCTACAGGACGCTGAAGAATCTTGAAACAGATCTCAAATGGGAAGGTCTCCTCTTGAGGAAGCCCTTTTTCGCGGCATCTGCCAGTCTGAGAAACTTGGCTTTGCACATCGAGGGGTTAAGGCCTAACGAGGAGCTTGCCCAAAAACTGAACTCAAACCATCAGATCCTTGATCTTGTTCGCAGAGTCAAGCCGGACTTGTTGCGAATAAGGTTAGAGTCGGTTCAGATGGAGGACACTGGTTTCTCCTCCCCCGACGAGACGGAACCAGTTCATCTGATCAGAAGATACTACGAAAAGCCCTATCGTGTAATGTGGCTCATCGCGGTAACTCGCATGAACTTGCCTAACCCGTGGATTGGGGGCCTCATGAAAGACTCATACGCACTCTTGGACGCTGTAGCTGAGTCGGTGAGAAAAGAGACAGATGAGGTGAAGGCTTCTATCGAGAACCCTTAGGCCTCCCGAATGCAAAATGCGCGTACTTAGGGACTCTTGGGGCAGAGCATGTTTCGGCCTTTTCCAGAAGAATCTGCAAGGTGTAGAGGAAAAAACAGTTAGATTGTTTTGGATGAACTAGACTCACATTGAATATGTCGACAAAAAAGGGGAATATGGGGGATGCCTTGAGTTCTAGGTTGCCACGGGAAGGACTTCTAGGAAAATGACTCTGAAGGCCGTTATTAGTAGCAGTGCGCCGTATCCTGTGGCGAAGCCTACGATGAAGGGCAAGGCTCTTCTTTCAAGCACTGTTACGCCGCCAATCCTCAGGAAAAGCATCTTCAGTATCAGCGCTGCTATCGCATTGAACCACATATACTCGTTGAGCCACATACTGATGGCCAAAGCTGAGGGGTTCAGGAAGAACCATGGAAGACGAGCTCTAGCTATATACATTCCTATGGCTACTAAAGCGCCTACCACCGTATAGGTAACGTGGGTCCAGATTGTGTAGCCTTGAGGAACCCATTCTGGAGCTATTGTGTTGAAGTTGCCAGTCTCCCATGCTGTGCCTCCGGCTTCCCAGTTACTGCCTGTAAACGATGATAAACCTCCGTATTGGTGGGTAAACCAGACGCCGGCTGGAACCAGTGTAAATATGCCTAGGACAGAAACCACAAGGAGCCAACGGAACATTTCCCCAGCCCGTGTCTTGGTGATCTCGGCAACTCTGTAGCCTATGCTGCTCATGAACATGGAGTTGGATGCAAACCTCGGTGTCCAAGATGTCATGTTGCTCGTCATAAACATCGTTTTCACAGCTAGGGGGCTTTCAGTCGGCGTTACATCAGCCCATTGCCCAGTTGCCGCGCCTATGTGCCACATGTAAGGCCATTCGAGAAACTGGGCGGTGGGCATGTGGTACCAGACTTCGCCCACCATCCTTGTTGATGAAACTTGCCATATGACCCAGAATATCATGAAGACTATCATCAGGTGTAGTGGAACTCCTCCAGCTGCCCACAATGCTATGAACAGTATCGTGAATGCAACGTTTAGAATCACGACTTGTCTCATTGATTGACCGCCCTCAGAGAAGTCCGGACCCGTAAGCGTTGAGAAGACCCTCTTCAGATGATCTCTCGCCACCCAGAAGGTCCAGATTCCAACACCCACCATGATTCCCGTGAAGGAGAACCAAGCGTAGTGGAACGGCGGTTGCCAACCGAAGCTCCAAGAGGTGGTAGCACTGATGCCGGGCTCAAATGGTATAAGCCCCATCCGAAGAACCGCCATATTGTAGATGACATTGAATGCCAGCCACGAAGCGATGCTAGTGAGCAGTACATCTGTGGGCACGAAGAGCCATAGCGGAATCTGGGTCGTGTGCAAGACCATGGCCACATCAAAGCCTGGCAGCGAAGGTTCAGTGTACGGTGTTAGGTTGATGGGAATTTCCCCCCACCATGCACCGATGGGCAACTCAGGGAAGATCTCGGTTGCAAGTGGGATGACTCCTCCAAGAACCCCTATAACGAAGCCAATCCATATGAGCTTGTTTGCGGTATCTTTGAAGTCGAATATCTTCGACTTGTTCGTTGCAGGGTCAATATCAAGCGCTCTGTCTGCGAAGTGCGCAAGTGGGATTCCGGCGACAAAAGGAAGCCTCTCGATCTCTACCAGCGGCTTCTTGAACATGAAACCCCAGCATAAGGCAGGGACAACCCAAGCTAACCAGACCAGCGACCAATAGATGATAGGCGCCATCCATGGTCCCCAGTCGAGTGTTCCGCCAACCCAACCCTTAGCTACAACAACTGGGTCTGAGGGGACCCAGAACTCCGGGAAGAACCCCTTCCAGTAGGTCATGTAAGGATCGTTATTCATAGCGTAAACTGCAGGCAACAGACCCTGACCATTAGCCCATTGCTTGACCAAGCCTTCGTTGGGCGTTCCTTTCTCAATAAAGCTTATACCAGCCGTCAGCCAGAACAACACCATGAGAATTACCGTCTCTTGCTTCGATAGCCGTAGACGCGGGTTTACCCGCCCAAGAACCTCTAGGAAGAGTATTATCCAGAAGTACGAGATAAACTGACCGCTGAAAGTATAAGGCCTCGATGAAAGTTCCCATGGATAAAGTGTTAAGAAGGCAATGAGAGGTGTAAGTATCACTGTTAGGATTATAACCCTCGGAGTAATTCCTCGCTTCAGTTCGACTTCTTCTGTCATAGAATCTCCCCTTATGTTTTTTCTTTCCTTAGATTTTCAGCGGTTATAGGTTCACGTTATCTAAATATAAAAGCCTATTGGTCATGGAATATCTGGGAAAACAAGCACCTCACAGGTGAGGTGAGAAGCGAGAGTGTCTCCTATGAAGGCTGGTGAAAGACTCGGGAAGCCAGAATGGTGCATAGTGATGGCTGGTTTTGACGGGGAATACTACATCTTCAATGAAAAGGAAAGAAGATTCATTGAGACCGATGGGATTGGAGCCTACGCTTTGAGCCTGATCGACGGGAAGAGATCGTTCAAGCAGATAGCAGACGCCGTTTGCGAGAAGTTTGCAGAAACCGGAGCAAACCGAGAGGAGATATACAGAAGCGTGACCGAAACATTCGAGGCAGCTTTCAGAATCGGGGCGGTCAAGAAGAAAAGGCTTCCATGGTGAAAGCGATGGCAGATGTTATCCTCATCCATTCCCCAACCACTGTCAACGCCAAGAGATGCGCAGCATCATTCCACCCAATGGACAAGATAGGATATGGGATGCTCCATATCGCCAGCTTCCTCTCCAAGAACGGGTACAACGTTCAGATATGGGATGTTCCGGAGCTCTACAGGCAAGGATACGATGAGAAGTACTTGGAGAGGTGCCTGAGGAAATCCTCGCCTATCGTCGTAGGAGTCGAGTTGAACTGGATGCATCAGAGCCTTGGAGCGATAGAAACCGCGAAGATGGCTAAGAAGACAAGCCCCAGCACCCCGGTTCTGATAGGCGGGACCCACGCATCCATACTGGCCGGAGAGATAGCAAACAGATACTCAGACTGCGTGGACGCCGTCCTCAGAGGCGAAGCTGAGATATCACTTCTCGAATGCGTACGCAGGATTGAGGAAGGGAAGCCCTTCGACGACATTGGAGGAGTAACAAGGAGATCAGGCAAGAAGTTCATCAGCAACCCCATAGAAAGAGTTGTCGAGAAAATTGACGAAATCCCGCCGTATACTCTAAAGGAGACCGAGATACTGGGTTGCCCAAGCCCCGACGTATATAGCCCGGCCATAAATGTGTGCCGAGGACCGTGCTTCAGAAAGTGCATTTACTGCATAGGTCCGAGAATACATGAGTTTTCAGGTCGAAAAGAGTACACCACCCATTCGCCGGAATGGGTTCTAAATCAGCTTAGGCTGTTAGTCGAGGAAGGATACACTGAGTTCTACATTCAGGATTGGACGTACCTAAGTAGCAAGAAGACGATAGAGTCAATCGCGGATGCTATGGTTAGAGAGGGGTTGGACCAAGAGATAAGACATCTCAACTTGGTCGCCGCGCCCGGTTTCCTCAAAGGCGGAACTCTGATGAAGCTTGCCCGAGCAGGGGTTGACACCATTGACTACGGGATGGAAACTGGTTCTCAAAAAGTTCTAAACCTCTCAAAGAGGGACGTCACCACTCAACAGATGAAGGACTCTGTGAAACTGACGGTTAAGGTGGGAATAGTTCCGCAAACCTGGTGGATGACCGGTTTCCCAGAGGAGACTTGGGAAGATGTTAGGGGGACGGCTAGACTCATCAGGGAAACAATAAAGCTCGGCGGGCTGCCCTTCTGGGTCACCCCCCTCATCGTCGAGCCTGGAACAGAACTCTATAATGAGGCAGAGCAGCATGGTTTGAGGTTGCGCATGAGGGGCTTCGAAGATTACACGGTCTTCTCGACCACGCCGTTGAGAAGTCTCGCGTGGTACCCTGAGCTCATCACCCATGAGACAAGGCATTTTGATGCGCGTGACATTCTGAAGGCGTCTTTCCTTCTCCGGATGCTAATCTACAGGAGGAGGGACGAAATACTTTCCAGAATTCCGAAGATGCATAGGAAGTTCGAGTCAGAAGACGTAGCCAGCCACATCAGACAGGCAATGAGCCGAATACTCTTTACGATTTTCTGATGTTCCCGAGCGGACTGCTAGGCTGCACGAGTGATTCTCATGTAGTGTTCCCGCTTCTCCTCTGGCAGGCTTCTCCAAAGCAGGAGCTGTTTTCTCACGGAGTCTATGAAGTAGTAGTTTGATGTGCGCCAAGTTGGGTAGGTCCCAGTCATCCGCTTGACATAGATGGAGAATCCGTAGCGTTTTTTGTCGGGCGACTCGGAAAGACCAATCTTCACCGTCTGCGTCACATGAGATTCCCTTGGAGCCAAGGATGCTGTGAGATCCAAACTCCTTCCGTCCTCTGACGGGTCCTGAAGACTGAGGACGGAGAAGTATCGTGTTTCCCTACCCTCGCCGCTAAAGTACTCATGGAGATACCATAGAATACCATAGGCTTCCCTTCTCGACTCGAGGGCTAATGGAACGGGAACCCCCCACTCGTCCCCCTTAGGTTTTGTTGGTAGCTCCCATTTTCTTTCCAGGGAGGGTGCCACCATCTTCGATGTTGTCAAGATTGGATATATCGAGGCTGATAGCACTACCAAGACTATGCCAGCCAGAGTTAAAGCCACTGAGAAAGAGGAGTAGTTCAGGATATAGATTGAGGGCAGTATTCCCATTTTGTTGAGGGCGAGGTTAAGCGCAATTCCGACGATGTAGCCGAACATCACAGCAATCGTGGCGTAGATCGCACTCTCTGACAAGATGATGAACATGCTGCCCCTTGGGTTCAATCCTGTTAGGCTGTAGATCTCTATGTTTCTGGAACGCTCCTTACTGGAGGCCATCAGTGTCACAACTATGTTGGCAGCTGTGATTACGAACAAGGCTACTATAGCTTCCCATCCTAGAAGAGCCCAAAGGGTCAGTCTAGAATAGCTCTTGGCAAACCCTTTCCAGTTGAGGTAAACCTGGGCATCCAGTATCTTTGCCAACTCCTTGGCAATCGATTCTGCCCTTGCCCAGTCGATATCTTCTTTGAGATGAATGCCGACTGAAAGGACATAACCCCCTAGGTCCAACGCGAGACGACTAGGAACTATGAGGGCGAAGTCCCAACCGATCGACATCGGGATACGGGTTTGAATCTGCGGGTTGTACTGAATTATCGTTTGCGGACTGTTCGGGCTGACTGAACGACCGTCTAGATCGTCCTTCAGAACCTCAGGAGACGTTATGCCCACTAATACCAATCGGAGTCCATTCCACTCGACGAACTCGCCAATATCAACGCCAAGCACCTCTGCCTGTGTCGTAGTCAGCATACAAGCGAGATAGTCCTCCTCCAAGAAAGACCTACTTGTGCCTACGAGCGCCCCCTGGTCTTCGAAGAACCTCTCAGACTCCATTGAATCTATTCCCATTATGGCGTTGACTTCGTAAGTTCCATTGCTTCCCTTGATGGTTGCAGTTGGTGCCCGCTTCCCATAGATTGACTGGGGATAGAGCGAAACCCTCAGAGAGACTGTGCCGTAGTCTTCGACCACGCCTTCCAATAATGTCTTTGTGTAAGTGTCCAAGGATTGCTGAGGCGGTGCCCCGTATAGCTGCTTTACTAGGATTCCTTGGTAGGCTACGTCAGTGGACTCATCGCCAACTATGACACCCAGATAGGTGGAGGCTGAGGTGAAGGAGACGATGCCTATTGTGCTCGCGACCAACGTTATCAAGGTCAAGATAGTTCTGAGTTTGTATCTCCGTATGGTCTTCACACCTATGGATGAGAAGAGCTCAATGCTTGCTAGGGTTCCGGTTGCCAGTCTATGGACCCCCAGCCTCCTCTGAGCTTCTTCACTGATTATCCTGGAAGTCTCTCTTGTGAAGAGGAACAACACAAAGGCAGTCAAGACTACCACGAATATTCCTGCCAGCGACAGGGCGGAGTTGGACATTATGGAAAATGCCGGATGGACGACGTTGAAGACTGCCATAACAATTGCGCCGATCACGACGTAGAAGACCAATCTTGATCTCCCCTCTCGGAAGATCGTCAAACGCTCGAAGAAGAACACGAACGGCATCAGAAGGAAGAAGAAGAGGAGGGTGGTTCCGGAAAGGTCATAGATCAGGGGCATCGTGTGCATTCCATACGCGACCAGCGCCCACCCCCACGCTTTGAATGCGGTTGTGTAGGCTTTGCTGAAGGTTCCGTTCTGAAGGAACCGATCCACAACGGTCAGATAGGTTTGGGTCTTGTTCATAGCCTCATCGAAGCTGAGGGATGAGACAAAGTGTGTGGACAGAATCCCGTATCGAGCCGAGGAGATCGAATACATGTCCTTAGCGAATTTGTAGGCACTCATCCCTATGGTTAACCTATCTCCGGCTTTCCTTAGGAGGTATCCGGAACCTTCAAGGTTCTCTTTGCTGGTGTTAGCTAGAACGCCTACGTTCCGAGATATCAAGATCCCTCTCTTATACAGCATCAGCGCCTTCAAACCCGGTTGCACGAAGGCCACGCCAACGGGTTCGGATGGGTCGCTGTAGAAGCCGAAGAAGGTTGGCTCAGCGAAGGCGTCTAAATCATAAGGAACCAAGAGGCTCTGTCCGATGAAGTAGTTTAGGTCTCCAGCGCGTGCGGGATCTGGGATCAACCCCCTTCGTCCAGTGCTCGGCTCAATCAGGTCAAGAATCTCCAGGCTAGCACACTCAAACACGACAGCCGTCACATTCAACGGATGCGCCATCGGATGAACTATGGGACTGAAAAATCTGGCGCCATAGATTCCGAAATCGGGTGCGTATGCTATCCCGCCCGTATCTTCGTCTAGGATCCACGCGGTTATAATGATGGCTCTTTCTGACGGCTGTAGCGGGCCGGTATATCCAAGAATCTGGCCGGAAGGCATACCGTAGACGGTGAAGTCTCCGTCTTCGTCAGAAAACGCGTACACATCAGCGAACATGTAATGGTACCCTCCGACCGCTTTTATGCTGAGGGTTACCAAAGCGTGAGGAACTGGGCTGTACCAGCCCGTCGTGACATTAAACGCCAGGACCTTGCCTTTCAGTGTTATGTAGCTGGCAGACCCACCGAAGGCATAGAGCCGCATTCTCGTCGGCTTAACATCCTTCCAGTCGTTCCCGAACGTTTCCCTACCGACGAACTCATCAATCACCATCAGGGACGAGCTGAGTTGGTGCATCAGGTTCTCGACATTGACTCTTTCAGGCATGTCAAAAGGGGTCCCCCACCACAGTCTTCGGGCGTAGGATGTCATGAGTGAGAAGGCTACGACTCCGCTTAGAGCCGCGGGTTCGGAATCAAGCATGTAGGACTCGAACTCCGTCCCCCACCAGTTCAGTTGGCGCAGCCCCTCCCAGAAGACCGCGTCCTCAGGCAACCTTCCCCTAAGCCCAGCAATGACCTCTCTAGCCCACAGGAACCGAGCCTGCGTCTCCTCGTTTACGCCTGCTGCATAGAAGCGTCCCACATAGAGAGGTGTGATCTGGGAATTGTCAGAGGAAAAATCGAGGTTGATCTGTAGCCATACTTTGGTCAGATCTTGTTGGACCTCGGGCGAGAAAAGGAACTCCTCTGCAAACTCTCTTGGTCCTGAGAGACCCTCCCAATGCCCGCTGTAAGCTACGAACCACAGCGTGTTGTCTGGTGGAGATGGAGCTTCGCTGTAGTGTGTCGCAATCTCAAGTAGGCTCGCTATGCCTGTAGACTCGTCGGCTCCCGGCGCCATTCCTGGAACCGCGCTCCAATCGTCGAAGTGAGTGGAGACCATAATGACGTTGTTAGGAGCTCTTCCCTCCAGTATTCCGATTATGTTTCTGGCAGTTCTGGCTTCGTATCTTATGTTGGAGTGGACGTTTACAAAGGCCTCTTCTTTGGCAAGGCCCTTTAGGAGAATGCCGTCGCTCTCGGAAACGTACAGTCTGGGAACGTATATTGGGTTTCTCAATAGCTTCTTTAGGAACTCGTATCGATGCGTCTCGGACTCGATGAAGACCACAGCCTTAGCGCCAAAGTTTACGCCATTGAGCCAATTATACCCGCTGTTGATGTCCATCAGAAGTATTGAGCCTTCAACAGCCTTGTTATCGAAATCCTCGAGGTTGCCTTCGCCAACATATATGAGTCTTCCGCTGATCCCCCCGGGCGGCGTCGTGCTTGACTGGATGTAGTTCGGCCAGAAGGCGTAGGCTGACAAGTTGTGATGAGATGGCGAAAGGATCTCTATGTACGATCCTTCATCCACGGGGACAGCGACTTGGTAACTTTGGACTATCGTCTTCAGTCCCAGCGTCCTGTTGAAGTAGTCGGCGATGTATTCAGCCGCTTCCTCGGAACCCGGATAGCCAGAGATCCTCGAACCGAAGCTGGAAAATCTCTCGATGTGGTCCATAAGAGCGTCACGCGAAAAGGTGAACTCCGACAAGTCAGCCTCTGCGCTGGCTTCTCTGACGGCTTCGAACGAGTATGAATGAGAGATGGAGGTTATTGCCGGCGAGGACAAGATAAAAGCGAGCATGAAAAGAGCTCTCGTTTTCTTCATGCCGGGGGGACCAACAGTCTTATAAACTGAGCTTTGATAATAAGGTTTTTGGTTCAAGATGGCTTTGACCAAGGCTGAGTATAAGCCAGGGTTTTCGTGGCGTTCAGCACTCATCGTACTTATCTCGTCTCTGATATGGATGCCCGTGGCGCTCTATATTCAGTTGGTAAGCGGTATCGTCTCGATCGCAATGGTATCGATAGTCATGGCTTTCATCGCGATGGAGATCACTCGTCTGATAGGAAATCCTCTTTCCCGTCAGGAACTCTTGATTGTTTATCTGATGAGCAGTCTGGCTGCAAGCGCGACAGGCTATATATGGCAAGTCTGGAAGGGATACTTTGTAACCTCACCTCTGACGTGGGCATTCAAGATTGATGGGTTGCCCATACCCGAGCTGTACCCTTCCTGGTTTGCTCCGCCCTACGACTCGTCAGCGTATGTCCTCAGAACCTTCTTTCATAGAGACTGGCTGATCCCGCTACTGATTACGAATATCCAGGCGGGTTTCTTCTACTACTGCACCGAGTTAAGCTTGGCGGTGATACTCTCGTACATTTTCATCGAGGTCGAGAAATTGCCCTTCCCCTTGGCCACTATAGACGCGTCAATTGTCACAACGCTCAGCGAGCGTAGACCGGAGAAGATAAAGTTGTTCACGCTCGCATTGTATCCGGGACTGGCGTGGGGGGCATTGTTGTATATCGTCCCCATAGCGACGGGCTATATGATAATACCTTTGCCTTGGTACGACCTAACCCCCTTTACATCTCAATACATCCCCGGCGCATTACTGGGAGTGATGACGGACATAATGGCCTACGTTGCGGGGCTTTTCATAAGCCTCGCCGTCACGTTCTACATGCTTGCCGCCTCCATAGCCGTTTGGGTGGTGGGCAACTACCTGACGCTAACTGCCTTCAGAGACTCATTTCCAGAATGGGCAAGTGAGTACTTTGGCGGCATGGGCTACGGAGGGGTCTTAATTAGGTCATACCTGAGGGTTTGGATTGCACCGCAAACTGCCGCGGTCTTCGCCCTAATGGTCATTGCCGTGATTTTCTTCGCCAAACCCGTTGCCAAGGGCCTTTCAGCTCTATCCAAAGCATCCCTCATTAAGACTGCTGGTTATTCTTCGCTTAAATGGCTGGTAGGCTTCTATATCCTGGGAACTGTGGGCTCAGTTGCTCTGTTTCATCTGCTCGTGCCAGAACTCCCCGTCTGGATCCCCCTTCTGCTCTCTGTCGGTGTATCCTTTCTCAATGGAATAATATCAGTCGTGTCTCTAGGCTCTACAGGCGTTTCGCCAGGTGCACCTTCAGAGTGGGCGCTTTCGGTGTATCTCAGTGGTTACAGAGGCGTCGCAGCTTGGGTCTTCACCCCCATTGTCGGAGGACTTGCTACCGCGGAGGGTGGGTCGCCCAGCTGGACGTACATGGTGAAAGTGGGGACACTCACCGAAACGAGACCCATGGACGTGATAAAGGCGCTCCTATTTTCGATCGTGATCTATAACGTTCTCAGTTTTGTATGGATGGAGTTCTTTTGGAGAATAGCACCCATCCCTTCAGCAGCCTATCCCTATGCATTGGCTACGTGGCCGTCACAGATAATGAGTAGCGCTGTCTGGATGACGGGGCAAGTGGGCGTAAAGCCGGAGGTCCTATACTATTCCTTCTTCGTGATCCTGGCCCTCTGCCTAGCTGGAGAAGCGGCGTCCAAGTTCCTAGGTCTTCCCTTTTCCTCAATCGGTATAGTAACCGGAATGGGCATGACCCCTCCCTATAGCATAGCTCTATTCGCAGGTTCGATACTGAACAGGTTTGTATTCCCAAGGTTCCTTGGCGCGGAAAGATGGAAGGAGAACAGGTCAGTAATAGCCGCCGGGCTTGTCTCAGGCGAAGGGCTAGCCGCAGCCGTGGCTGTCGCAAGCTCGCTCATAATGAAGGCAACATGGATGAAGCCTTGGTAGAAATCCCGAGGCGTCAAGACAGGTTTCTGGCTGCCTCCTCGTATATCTTGGTCAGCTTTCTCTTTTTCCGCCCTTCCAGCTGATACGTGTGTTCTCGAATCTTCCTCCTGCATGTCTCCTTCGCCTTTCCAATCATGTCTGCGTCAAGCTTCGACGTTCGCAGTAGGGAATAGTCGAAGAGGCTTGGAGCCCAGTAGATTCGTCTATGTTCATCAAGAACGCTTTTGTCCGTCAGATAATGGCCTTTGGCAGCGAAGCGGACAATCGACTGCATTGACAGGTCAACCTGCTCTTGCGAAAACTCTAAACCTCTAGCAATTCTTGCCAGATACCTAGCTATTTCGCAGTCTATAACCAGCTGCAAGGGGCTGAAGACCTCGTCTATGCTGAGCAGTCCGCTGTGGATGAACTCCCCAGGCCCCGTCAAGACACCTACTGCAGCCGATGCGGCTTTCTCAACCTGCCCTTGTATGTCAACCTTCTTGGCCATGGTGCGGAAGGACCTAACCAGATAGGGACCAACGCCATAGAACAAGTTAAGGGCTATGCTGAAGAGGTCTAATAAGATCTGTTCTGGTGATCCTATGACTATATTTCCGTAGTGCATGTCAAAGTGGTAGGCACCTATGCTGAACGATGCCGGTACTTCTGGATACGCTTCTCGCAGTATGGCGTAGGGTCCCAGACACTCACCTATGCCTTGGATGAACGCGCCTACAGGATAGACTGGACCCGTGGCGCCTGCCATAGGCATTGAACTCACGCTTACCCAGCCGCAATCTCCCTGCTCCAAGAACGGTATGGCTCTGTCGACGGAGATTCCCTCAAACCTGAGCGGGCTTACCACGTAGATAGGTATGCCGAAGCCCTCGCCCATCACCGCAGCCATTCTTTTGATATAGACGGCTTCCTCATAGCTCTCGAAGGGCGCTGCCGAGGCTGAGCGGCTGTATTCGTAGCCTATCAAGCACTGGGCAATCCTACGCATCCTAGGTGAGATATCTACAGGCGCGCCCGGTGCGCCGCCCCTGACACCCCAATCGTAAAGTGAATCTATCAGCTTTGTAGCCTCAATCGCTCTGCTCTTGGTCAGAGGCTCCAACCGATCAGTATCCAAGTCAATCACCCAAAAGCAGCCAGGATAGCCAAGAGACAGTATAGGCGTCTCTTCATCTGCGGCAGGAACCTTCCCTCGTCTATGCTTAACTTGGGAGAGCAGACTGTCGATCAGATCGGACCGAATCCTAACCCATCCATTCTCTGTCCTGAAGCCTTTGTGCCCCGTAATCCTCTTGAGCAATCGCTCGTTTGTGACTTTGACTCCTACGAGTTCGAGAACCTCTAGAGCTTTCTCATGCATGGTCTCCAAAACGTGCCGGGGGACCGCTGCCTCAATGTTAAGCCGCGGCCTGAAGGTGAAACTCATGGAAACTGCTGTCACCTTTTGATGATTAATGTTTTTCGCCTCATTAGCATCCGCGAACCCAGCAAAGAGGAGCTCTTCGGGATGATCGACAGGCGGGCAATGAAATCTTAAATAGACTGAAGGTTGAATCTGTTGAGCGGGGCTGGTGAGATGGCGCCCAAAATCACCATAATAGGCGCAGGAAGCCTAGTCTTCACACCTCACATTCTGGCCGACATCGCGATGTCAGAGGACCTTAAGGGCGTGGAAGTCTGCCTCATGGACGTTGACAAGGAAAGACTGGATCTAATGGCCAAGCTCTCCGACAGGATTGTGGCTGAAAGAAAGGCAGACATGACTGTAGGCCAATCCACCAACAGAGCGGAAGCATTGCGGAAGGCGGACTATGTTGTCATCTCAATATCCGTGGGCACAGACATCGAGAAGCTGGATGTTGAGATACCTGCAAAGTACGGCTTCTTCACCCCTGTAGGAGACACAACAGGACCTCAGGGCTTCCCGAGAGCTCTCAGACACATTCCAGTCATAGTCGACATAGTGAAAGATGTTCAAAGAATATGTCCTGACGCCTTCGCGTTGAATGTGACTAACCCTATGACCGCTCTGTGCACGGCTGTTCGCAGAACGTCGGAAGTCAATTTTGTGGGTCTTTGCGTCGGAATCTATGGAACAAAGAGCTTTCTGGCAAAACTCCTAAACGAGACGCCCGAAGACCTGACCCTCCTAGCCGGAGGCATAAACCACTTCACATGGGCAAAAGAGATACTCGTCAAAGGGAGAGACGGGTATGACAGGGTTCAGAAAGCCTGGGACGACATCAAAAGATCACAAAGCAAAGACGAGATCATAGGAAAAATCAGAGGTCATTACGTGTCCTTCCTGCTTTACGAGAAACTCGGCCTGTTCCCATCACCTGGAGATGCCCATGTGGCTGAGTTCCTCCCGTATTTCCTGAGGGAAGAGGCTGAGAAAGGCGCCTCGTACGGGTTGACGCTGTATCCGAAAGGAACCATATACGACCCGAAATGGCGGGAAGAAGCCTGGTCTCGTTTGGTTAAATGGGCGACGGGCAAAGGTTCAATCGACGAACTATTCAAGGAAACGTTCACTGAAGAGGCTCTTGTGATTAAGGTGCTTGAGAGCCTTGTTTCCGGACGGAATGACTTTTATGAAGCTGTCAACGTTCCGAACGCAGGCGCCATCCCGGGTCTTTCAGACGACGCGGTGGTTGAGGTTCCGGCGATAGTTGGAGACGTGGGTGTGAGACCCGTCCATATTGGCCCGCTGCCCGAAGCAATTGAAGCCATCCTTAGACACCAGCTGTCTCACGTAAGCTTGACGGTTGAGGCGGCTTTGACAGGCGACCGCAAGACAGCCCTTCAGGCTCTCATGATGCATCCATCAGTCTCTAGCATGGAAGTCGCCGAGAAGATGCTTGACGAACTTCTAGAGCGTGAGTCGAAGTATCTTCCACAGTTCAGGTGAGCCCTCTGGCTAGAAGAGCGTCAGTGACTGATTGGGTAGTCTGCAAGGCGTTTCCAGATATCGATCATGACTTCTATGCTCTTCCATGGAG
>Ga0129297_10000186_pt1 | contig 29261 bp, 27 predicted proteins | sample I18A1metaG_FD_94708 | JGI IMG/M metagenome (GOLD analysis project Ga0129297, IMG submission 94708) | Lake sediment bacterial and archeal communities from Gulf of Boni, Indonesia to study Microbial Dark Matter (Phase II) - ​I18A1 metaG | ecosystem: Environmental > Aquatic > Freshwater > Lake >... | reverse complement strand
TCGAGCCAGTAGTCTACGAAAATGAGGATGTCAGATCCTCCTTCAAGAACTGGTCCGACGGAAACTCAGAGAATCCCCGAGATGTCGAGATCCGAACCGACACTACGCTCGTCGCCGCCTACGAGAAGGAATTCAATCTCGAAGTCGTGTCAGAAGTTGACCTTCAGGACGTTGGTGGCTGGTACAGGAACGGAACGCTCGTCAGCGTAGCGGTTCGTCCAATATACGATGCGCAGAACGGCACCAGGTTCACTGTCGCATCATGGTCAGGCGATGTCTCGCCGAGCCTTGAGAACGGAACCGTGCTGATGGATGGTCCGAAAGCACTGACGATCACATGGAACAAACAGTTCCTAATGGCTTTCAAGGTCGAGGGGGTGCCAGATTCCTCGGACCTGACATTGGTCATTGTTGGAAAATCATATCCGCTGAAGTCAGGAGGGCCAGTTGAGGTGTGGGTAGACGCGGGGTCAACATTCACCTACAAAATATCCCCAAGCGACTTCAAAGCGGGCCAAACCAAGTACATCTTCTCTGGCTGGAATTCTACGACGGGCCCCACCGCCGAAACTTCTGCAGCCACGCGGCCTACGATCTTCATCGCATCGTACAGGGCCGTATTCGAAACATCGATCACATTGCAAGTGACACCCACCATAAGGCTTTCCAAAGAACCCTTCAAGATATCAGGGACCGTCACAAATGTCAACGAAGCCGTTTCAGTGAATCTGTACTTTAGCGCCGACGGATCACGATGGCAACTCATCGAGTCGCTCGAAACAGATCCGAGGGGAGATTTCGTCTACGCGTGGAGCCCGTCCGCGGAACACGTGCTCTTCATCAAGGCAGCGTGGGCGGGGGATCTGTCGCATGAGGGGTCCTCAAGCAAGCTGATCTCCCTTCTGAATATGGTACTCTGGTCGTAAACCTACCTTGCTCCGTAATGATCAGCATTCCGAGCGCTCTCATTCAGTGTGTAAGAGGAACACATATCCCGCGATATGCCGGGTCCAGGAACGTAGTGTCAACACACACGCGTTCAGATGGACTCAAGAGGGAGCCTACTGCTCATAGGACGAGGATTCCGCGGAGGACGCGGAAAGAAGAATCTCTAAGACCCGAAGAAAGGGAAGCGGACAGATCGGTTCCTCCCACTTTTTCTATAAACCATATTCTAGCAGAGTACTCATTCATCAGTAGGAAACGAGCCTTCAAGGTCAGTTGTACAAGAAGTTCCCTATGACACCGACGCTTCATTCCGCGGGCCATGGCGGGAGAGTCGATGCAGATCGAGCATCCTCATCGAGAGCATGAATAGTCTGCTGCGATGGCTAGCGATTCAGAGCCGGCAATGTAATGAATTCCATGCGCCCGTTTGGCGTGATCTTGAACCCAACCCAGCCTTGGGGATGTTCAACTCCACGCGCCTTCTTGACAAGCAACCTTCCGCGAACCTTGCCTGGGCCAGCATGTCTTTCAGTCCGGAGAACACAGTCTGAGGATTCCTCCAGCCTATTCAGCAGGTCGGGCTCGATTGCATCGCTGACGACATAGAGGAAGTTACTGCCAAACTTCACAATTCGTGCGCCGTAGTACTGAACAAAATTGACGGCTTGAGCCGAATCACCGAGGGCAACAATCGGTCCAAGAGAGTCAAGGAATACGTCGCCCTTGCCATCGATCTCCTCAAGACAACTCGTCAACTGGATTCCAAGCGCTGTCAGGTCCCTCGGAGATGAGACGCAATGCTTCTCCGAGGACAGTAAACCAGTACCTCCGGAATATGCGTCGACGAATCTGAGACCCTTCTCATCTTCGTACCTTTCAGCGTTCAAGCCCATCTTCGCTAGTTGCTCTCTGACCTTCGAGGGCATCTCGGAGTTTGATGCATAGACACAATGCCTACCAAGCCGGAGTGAATCAAAGAGGATATTCCGCAGCAGTACACTCTTTCCGCTCCCCGTTGGCCCAACAATCATCATTACAGCTGACGCCGGAAGAGCGCCTCCCAGAAAGTCAGCCACATGTTTGAAGCGCCTCGTCTGCACTCGCCGGCGAGCTACGACAACAGCTCCGAAGACCGTGATGATGGCAATCCCAGCGATGATGAAGAATGCGTTCTCTGGCATCTCAGAGAGAATGGGAAGCTCGAGCACAGTTGCCTTGGACTCTGAGGAGTGAGTCACATTGAGGAAACGCTTGGACGCGAGGGATGAAGCAACGTAGATTTCGTACATTCCAAGTGGGATTGATGTGAAGACCGCTGCACCGTTCGCATCCGTCGTATTTGAGGCGAGAAGAGTGCCATTGACATACAAGTCGACTCTAGCGCCTGATAGGGGAAGATCCAGTGTTTGAAGTCTCACAAGAAAAGCCCAATCGTACAATGGTGCCTCAAGTTGGAGCACTGAATCTGATCTGACATCAACCGTCTGTGATAGGATCACTGCTCTGCCCTTTCGGACGAGAAGAGTGAGTGGGCCGACGGCCTGGCTTGAAGGCAGTCGGAAAACCGCCGTGCCATTTGAGTTGGCTGCAACTTCGTCGATGAACTTCCCTGCTGCTGAGAAAGAGATATTCATGCCAGGCAGCGGTTTCCTCTGCGCGTCAACCAGCACGAGGACAAGTGTGTAAAAACGGGTCACTGTAATCTGATTCATGACCAAGAAGGTCCTCTTGGCGACATCCTGAACGCTAACGGTGACGTTGAAGCGTCCCGTTGGAATCGTCACTGGCAAAGCATAGTCAAAGTGGAATGGGGGCTGACTGCCTGATGTCAGATTCATCGGTGTGTCCTTGATCAGAGAATACCCGGAGGAGTTGGTGACTGTGAGTGAGACTATCCCTATGTTTGTACCGCCGAAAGGCTCTTCGACTGAAACTTCGGCGATGAGGTTAGCCATGCCTCTCTCATTCTCAGGAAAGATGTTTGAGGATCTTCCAGAAGTGTCTGTGATCCTGAGCTCTATTTTCGGGAACGGTTCGACTTTCAGGACCAACCGTGTCGCCGTTGAGGGGTCGTCCCACAATAGCGAAACGGGTACAGAGTTCAGGGGTGAAAACTGAACGTCAAACCTCAAGGTTGAGCCGATCGCGAGTGTGTGGTTTGCTCTTCCAAGACCAAATATGAAAAGTCTCGGAACCGAAGGAACCACCACCTCCGTCATGGAGGCGGATCTTATCTCCATGACAGACGCATTGGCGGTAACCTCTGATATTCCGACTCGCAGCGTTCCTCGAACACTAGCCTGAGACACAAGCCAGACGTACACGCCGATTCCGCCAAGTATATGCAACGGTGCCGAAAGCGAAGGAACGAGCGTGAAAGCCAAACCCTCCCGTACGTCAGCAGCACTTCGTGATGTCGCGTTGCCGCTGAGGCTGAGAACTCTGCCTCCCACAGATGTGGCTGAAGGATCCGTGTGCGCGTACAGAGTCACCTCGGAGGTTACTGGGTCCGCGCTTGCCACGGGCAGATGAGGCCGCAACATCGCTAAGGCGATGGCCAACAAGAGTAGCACCGTCTTGGAACGCATGCCCCAGTCCGCTACCATCATTGGCATGGAGTATCCACATATAACCGTAGCATCCGCTGTTGGACCGTGCTGGCGTCAAATTCTTAATACGAGCGAATGGGCTAGGGTTCCGAGTCGCGGCTGATGATCATGGAACGCATCTCATCTGGCATCAAGGGATTGGACGAGATCCTGGGCGGAGGGTTCCCCAAAGGAAGAACGATTCTGGTTGTGGGAAGCCCAGGCTCCGGTAAGACCATCTTCGCAATCCAATTCCTTCAAGCCGGAGCGACCGTTGGCGACCGTTCGATCTACATCGCGTTGGACGAGAGGCCTGAACAGGTCAAGGAGAACATGTCGGCCTTCGGTTGGGACCTCGACCGGTTGGAATCCGACGGGAAGGTCATGTTCGTCGACGCAACGCCATTTAGACGAACGAAAGCGGCCTCCCTTGCAAAATACGAGGTACGGGGAGCTTTCCCTCTGCAAGAGGCGGTGCCTGAAGTTACTCTGAGGGGGCTCATCGAGACTGTCCGACGCCTCGCCGAGGATGAGGATGTTACACGAATCGCCGTTGACCCCATCACCTCGTTTTCGATCAGATATCAATCACTGGTTAAGAGAAGGCGTGCAATGCAGATCCTTTTTGACGGCCTCTCCTCGACCCGGGCAACATGTCTCGTGACCACCGAGCTGAGAACATCCATGCTTAGTCGAAAGTTCCAGCTTGAGGAGTTCCTGTCGCAAGGTGTCGTGCTCCTGCGCACAGGCATTCACGAGGGGAACGTCGTCAGGGCCGTCCAGGTGGAGAAGATGAGGGGAATCGCGCATGACACGCAACTGAGGCCCTACATCATCGGCCAAAACGGGATCGAGGTCTTTGCAAAAGACAAGGTCTTCAAGTGAGGGCGAAGACGCCAAGCGACCGCGACCTGCAACGAGTCTCCCCCACGGAGGAGTTCGAGTCTCTCTTTTCTCAGATCTAGTGGCCGAGTTGCCAACCAGCCGTCACACAATGAGGCCATCTGCTCGTCGAGATCTCTAACTGGTTTCGTAGCCTCCCAAGCCTATTAGAGGAAATTGTCAACCCTGTACTTCGTGCTCACGATGGGCGAGACGTACATCAAACTCAGGATTCGTGGTCAGCGACTGGAGTGGCGTCAGAGGAGCTCATCCTACTAGTGAACACCGGGGCGGCCTATTCTTGGATTCCGAGGAAGTTGCTGGAGAAGCTTGAAGTGAAACCCACCAGCACGGCCAGATTCAAGACGATAAAAGGCGACATTGTGGTCAGAGAGATGGGATACGCGTTTGCCGAATATGAGGGAGAGACAGCTCCAACGACAATTGTTTTCGCCGACGAGGGAGACGCGCTAGTATTCGGCCTGCATGGGCTAGAAAGCCTTTGACTTGAGGTTGATCCCACCACCATGCACGTGAGGAAAAGTGAGACATTGCTCGCACTATGATGATTCACCGACCGAGACGAGAATGAGTAACCTCGCATGTCCACCATTCAGCTCGAAACCAAACCTTTGCGTGGCGCGGCGCGAACCACATCCTCAGAGAACTGAGTCGGAGAGGCTCTTCTCATGTCAGGCACTTTACCTTTGTCCATGCACTGATGACAATTCCCGTCCGACTGTCTTTCCGAGAAATCCAAGTCAACTCCGCTTCAGCGTTCAGGGAGGCGCGCTGGCATGAAGCTCAAAGAGACGCTGACTGTTTTCTTTGCGATCTACATTATCGGCCTGAGACCCTACATCATCGGCCCGAACTGAATCGAAGTCTTTGCAAAAGACAAGGTCTTCAAGTGATAAGCAGACGTAGACTCCGCGCAAGTGTCTTCAAGAAGGCGCCCGCCGGATCCTCCTGCCTAGCCGTGTGTTCGGTCGAGTGCTGTTCGAGCTATCCGTGTTCCCATTCGGTTGAATCTGCAGAGCGTGTCGACCGCAGCCTTCATGGTGGCCTCGCAACATCGTCAATCGGGGTGATGGTTTCCCTGAGATACTCGGTGAGCACACTAATATACGAGCGTCGTATTACCGCAGGTGACTATACGATGACCGAGATAGTGACCCTAAGAGTCGACGGGGAGACGAAACGCAAGATCAAACGTTACGGGATACCCGTGAGTCAGATAGCAAGAGCAGCGATACTCAGTGAGATAGAGCGGAGGGAGCGTGAGGAAGCTCTTCAGGCCCTAAAGAGAATGAGGGAAATCCTCAGCAAAGTGGACACAAAGAGAGTCATTGGACATATCAGAGAGGATAGAACGGCGCGATGAAGTTTCTCTTCGACGCTAGCTCTCTGCTTCAGATGATCAAGACCTTCGAGGAGGAAAAAACACTTCGCGTGCTCCATCAGAATTGCATCCTCGACCTCACCAAGTACGAGGTCGGAAACACTCTTTGGAAAGAGCAGGTGCAACATCGGGCAATCCGACAAGACGAGTTCCAAGAGTTCCTAAACCTGCTCCAGCGCCTCGTTCAACGCACGCATGTCCTGACTGTCGACGCCAAGAAGCTATCAGATGTCGCTGAAGTTGCTGCAAAGGAGAGGATAACATTCTACGACGCCAGTTATATCACGGTGGCGAAAGCTCACAGTCTAGTGCTGATCACAGAAGACGGTCAGCTGACCAGTGCGGCTTCAAAGTACATCGAGACATTCACGGCCGAAAGAGTCAAGACTGTCTAGGCCTCGACGAGGTTCAAGTCGGGGTTCTCGCCGAATTGGTATCGCTGTCGCGTCTCCGGGAAACCCTTAAGTCAACTGTCTTCAGCGTTCAGGGAGGCGCGCCGGCATGAAGCTCAAGAGCAAGTTGACTGCTTTCTTCGCGGTCTACATCATCGCCCTAAGCTTCGTGCCTCTCGTTCACGACACTCTCCTGAGCCAAGCCAGATGGGTTGGTTACGGCACGGGTGCATACGAGTACCAGAACCAACACTACTTTGTTCTCTTCAACGACCCCTACGACGGCAGTAGCAAGCCTCACATCCACGTGAATCCCGACTTCGCGCCTGCCGCGCGGATCAGTCTCCTCGAGTTCAGCGATTGGACATCCTGGGTGAATGATCACAACCTCTTCAACGAGTTCAATGCGACCGTCCGAGCCAATCCACAAGCGCTCGATGTCACATATACACGCCCTGAAATAGCCATCCACAAATTCGTAGAAGTGTCATCAGACTCTGTGAAGGTGACGCTCACATCTGACGAAGAATTCAGAGCCCATCTGGAGATCTGGAGATGGGTAATGACATCTATCAACGGAATATCCACCAAGGATGCGCCCAAGCCTCTGGCTATCGAGCCAACGAGGCTGATCGAGTTCATGTTCGAGGAGGAGCGCCTCCAAAGCCTCGGACGCGGAACTATCGCCTTATCTGCTCTTCCGGTGGAAACGAAGATCTGGCCTCATGAGAAAGGCTTCAACAAGATCACCATCGACTTCGTAAACAGCGAGATGTCGTTCACCGTTTCAGGTTCGATGGAAGCGGCTGGAACACCGTCAGCAACTTGGAGCTACGCTCTGTTGCCCTATGTCTTACCAGTCGTTGCGATATCTGTTGTCGCGCTCTACCTGCTGGTCGACAAGTATGGAAGAACGCTCAAGGATCGTGCTACTGGCCGTAGCAGTTAGATTTGCGATTGCGCCGTTCTTCATGCATGCGGGCGACGTGGGCACCATCTACGAGTCCAGCATCATGGCGCTCAAAGGCGCGAATATCTACGATTACGTGTACGTCAAGACGCTGCAGCTGCAGAATACGACAGGCCTTCCAATCTTCTTTGAGGGATATGCCTACCATCCCTTGTTGGTCTACTTCTTCGCTCCGTTCTATTGGCTTTTCACTTTAATCGCGGGCCCGAGCCCCGTTATGATTGACGGCCACTACCCTTCGCTTCCCATACTGATCTACCCGTGGACTCCGCTGCTCCTCTTGATGCTGAAGATTCCGATAATCTTGGCTGACGCGTTCGTCGTCTACTTGCTCGCGGGGATGGATACGGGGAAGGCGAAGATCTACGCCTTCTGCCCATATGTCGTATTCATATCAATTGTCTGGGGGATGTTCGACGCCCTAGTGGCCGTTTTCCTCTTGGCATCGTATCTCGCATCGTCTCGGAACAACCTACTCTCGGGGATCTTCTATGGTCTGAGTATGCTGAAGCTCTACACAGTCGTGCTGCTACCTTTGTACCTGGTCCGCTTGCTCGGAAGATGGAGAGCGCTTCTGGAGTTCCTCGGCGGGTTTGCCTTGACACTCGTTCCTTTGGGCTATTTCCTCATCGTCAGCCCGAACTCCATTTGGAATGTGCTGGTCACCTTTCAGGGCACTAGACTGATGGGCGGCGTCAACCTGTACAATTTCGTCTGGATCGTTCAGGATCTTCCTTTCGATCTACAGATTTCGATGATCCCGAACATTCTTCTTCTCGCTGCTCTGGTATTCCTGATCCCCACCTTCGGGAGGAAGGCGCCTCTTCTCAAGGCGATCGTCGCGGTGATGTTCGTCTATTTCCTCTTTGGAAAAGTCATAAACGAGCAGTTCCTCGTCTCGATCTTCCCGTTGATCTTGCTTTGTAGAGAATGTGATCACAGACTGTGGGTTGCCCCGTTCATCTTCATCTTCTTGAGGTCGCCGTTCTATTACTTCGCGCTTCCTATCCTCTGGACGAGCCCGATCTTCTACTCGTACTACCTTCAGGCGGATTTTGTCTGGAGGCAGCTACAGGCCGCGGGGTACCTGATGATCCCGATGTACGCCGTCGGGGTCGCATTCTCGCTCGCGATCTTCTGGAACCTTCTGCGCATCTTGGAAAGCACCCGCGCCGCGGTAACGTTACTGCCTGGTCCCGCAGCTGTCGGATCCCGCTCGATGACCGGTGGTCTGACGCGATTGATTAGGAGTGAGCTAAGTTTGCGCGAGCCTTTTCACGTGCGACCCGCATTCTCCTCAGAAAGTCGACAGAGAAACACGCCATCGCAAAGATGAGAATGACTATCTTCGCTGCAAACACGACATTGATCGCGTACGGGTTGGCCGGCCACCAGTTCACGATTATGTCCGGATTCTGCAACCCCTGAACGGACAATCCCGCGGACCACAGGACAATCTGGTACGTGACCTCGAAGCCGCTGACCAGAACAAGGAACCATGAGAGAACGTAGAGAGACTCAAAGGGAAAATCTCTCATCCTTAGGAACCTGTCTCTCGAGATCGGCGAGTTCAGACCGAAAGCATACGAGAGAAAGAACAGATACGTGAACAGCGTGATAGGTTTGATAACGAACCCGGGAAGAGGGATCTCAGCAAGCACCAGGTTCTCGCCAACGACGTACGGCGCGCTTGATCTTACAGAATATGCCACCAGGACAGCAATCGCCAATAGTCCTAGGCCGATGGAGAGGATGTTGTTGATGTTTCTGGGAATCATGGAAGGGTAGGCAGCCTCAACCGGCGCGGATCGAACTCTCGTCATTCCGGTGCGCTCAAATTCTTTCGCAGTTGATTCTCTCATACTCCGCACGCTCCTGCTCTTCTCGGGGTGGTCATCCATTAAACTATTTTGCGCTTTTATGACCCAGTGGTCGATTCTGTTGTTTCATTAAGCAAGTGTCCGTTCATTGACGGCCGATTCTACTGTCACGGATGCGGGGCGGTTCCAGGGATCTTGCGAGCGAAGCGGTCCCTATGAATTCTTCCTGCCCCGTCAAGCCGGCGGAAGTCGGCGTCTCTACTACGAAACGGTGGACGTACCCTACGTGCCACCCCGGCGCGGACGCCTGAGCGCCTAGAGTCACACCGAACGAGAGGCGCTCAGGCTTCTTCCAATGAGCATCCTTGTACTCCCCGGCCACATCGATCCGCTGATACGCCCACCGCCCAGACGGCGTCGCCAGGAAGACCGTCCGGGAACCCGGTGCCTGCTGTGGGTGGCTAGCCTCCTCTGAGAATATGAAAGTCAGCATGTTTAGCCCATCGTTCGTCTGCACGCCGAAGATCGTTGACGGAGAGTCTGATTGCTCTTTGCTTGAGGATTCTAGGAATACCCAGACGCCAACCTCGCTGTCCAAGAACGCTCGCAACCTAGCGCCGTCAATCATCTGTTTCAGGCGCACGTAGACGCCTACCTCGTCAAAGCCGTCTTCGAAGACCCGAATCTCAAGAGTTGTCTTTCCAGCCAGCACGGTCTCCTCCAACATGACTTGATCGCCAACGCCCTTGACAGAGTCCAGCTCCCAGACCAATGGCCTCTTCTGACCGGACTCTCTATCCGAAACCCAGAGATCAAACGCTGGGTCGAGGATAGCAGGAGGAGGATACTCCGGTCTGCTCCGGAGATAGTTGAAAGAAACCCCTGCCACGAGGATCAAGAGGATGACTGACAACAGGGCCGTGAACTTCCTTGCCAGTCTCAAGCTACATGCGCACCTCCTTCGTTTGTTCGCCCTTGTACCACAGGATCAAAGAGACGAGCATTAGCGGCGTCCAGTAGATGATGTAGTTCGTCAGCGCCCTGTATGAGAACCACATGACAATTCCCGGGAAGATCCAAAATACGTAGCGCAACTCGTCAAAGTATACGTAGTAGTTCACGATGAGTGTCACAAGAACCGCCGCGACGAGCACAGTGAAGAAGATCGTGTCAACATGAAGAAGGCCTATCTGTTTCAGCAACGAGAATCCCTGACTCTGTATCACAAGATCCGCCGTCATGGGTGTCAGCACATTCCCAACCCAAGCCGCTGGACCACCCAACACAAACGGTAGGTTCACCGCAAGAAACACGACAGCGGCCATTCCGGCGAACCTGACTGTCCGCAGAAGTCTCTCACGAAGTCCAATGTCATCCGCGGCCCGTATCATGTAGATCAGGAGGAAGGGAGCCAGGATCCAGGGAGTCTGCTTCACGGCACAGGCAAGGCCGTAGAACACCCCCGAGACAAGCGGCTTTTCAATATAGAACGCCGTGAACAATAGCGGCAATACCCATAAAGCATCCGTCACGCTTGCCGCCGTGAAGTTCACCATCAGATCTGAACCTGCGAACAACGGAAGCAGCAGCATCGGCCTCAGCTTTCGCGGCCCCTTCACATAAAGCGCCAAGATAACGCCAATTTCGAATAGGACAAGAACTAATCTCATGTCTTTGAGGCCGAACCATACGAACGGCACGAACACGAGGAAATGCAGGGCAGGGTACTGAAACGTGTGCAGGTATGCGCCAGAGGTCAACGGCGTCAGGTCGGTTGGCTGAACGGCGAACATATCCAAAGCTTTCGCCATTTGATGAGTGTACGGGTTCGCACCCTCTCTCGCGAACATGATGGCTGCATAATGGCTGTATGCGAGAACGTCTGTCCTGTATGACCCGGCGTATGCGATCCTCGCCACAACGTAGACGCTGGTCACGGTAGCCAGAACTAGCGGAAGCAAAGGAAGATCGCGAAACCTGAGAACAATACTCTTAGGCATGAGCGACATCGCAATGACGAGTATGGAAACCCCATAGACCGTTAGGGTAAGGATCGCAACTTCAGGGTGCGCCCCTGTTCCAGCCATGCCCCTGTTCCAGTCCTGAAAGCCTTCGTACAGGGCGAATTGGCCGGAGAACAGAAACGCCAGCCTGAGGATGAACACCTCGTCCAGCGAGAAGGGAAGCGAGATAGGCTTCGTCACTCTTGCTCAGCGCCCTCCTCCATGTCTCTCTCGCCTTTGATGTGCAGTCCGAGGGGGTTCGGTTCAGACTTGCTTCTCTTTGTTCGGAGACGTTGCCTCAGAACTTCGTAGATCGGAAAATTGAGGATGATCATCGCAACTATGGCGATGCAGAGCCACGCGAATAGGACAGTGGTTTCAGTCCTTCCCGTTCGGAAGAATGGTTGAGCAGACATTACGCGCCTAACTTGTTGTGTCTCCCCGGTCCCGACCACAACATCACGCCATATTGTACCGCCTGTATCTCGGCTAACGATCTCAAAGGTTGTCGTACCATTCCCGCCGGTCATCAACCAAACGTAGACTCGGGGGAGATCGATGTTGACTTCTAGGGTGAGATCTGCGTAAGCTTCGGTAGGGTGGAAGTCTCGGAGGCCTTTGAAGAATGCTACCATGTCGCCTTTACGTGCGATGACGCGGTCATATTCGGTATCTGGCCATGGGATCTTGCGCCCCGCGTAAATCTGGTCGTCTGAGTCTTTTCCCTCGAGCCATCCCATGCCCACGACGCTCTTGATTCTGATCCCGTTCGAGTTCGTTCCGTTCAGATCATCGAACAGAATTCTGCCCCAGTCAGCCGTCGAACGAATGACGACTCTCGTAGGAGAAGTCTCCCGCCACTCTGGGGTGTTGGCCTCAGTGACCCGAGAGGTCGAGTCCGAGAATTCAGCTGGGCAGCTGACGCCTGGAATCGGCGAGGTGAGCACGATTGCCAGTGCAATAATAAGATACCTACGAACGCTCGTAGACAACATGCTTGCGATCACGCTCTCCTGTGGCCGGGAGCCACCACGCCAGGCCGGCAAGACTCTTGATGATTAAGAGTTGTCACGAGCTTCTGCGGTGTTTCCAGCGTAGTGCGTTTGGTCCTGGCTGAGAGTCTACCCTCGACATTGAGGACAACCACGAGGAAAACAACAATCCACACAGGAAAGAGGAACTCACCGATTGAGTTGTGGAACGCATCTAGGTCCGCGCCCGACGTTGCGTACGCATAGCCATAGTATGCTATGAGGAATATCCTGACGATGTTCAGGACTACTGTGCCCGCAACTCCAGCAGCTGCGTAGATCAGCTTTCTCCTTGCCGGTGCCTCCAGCTTGGCTGCGAGGAGAACCATAACGAGCGAATAGATGAGCATGCTGTGAACTCCGACGCTAGGCCAGAAGACAATCAACCTGTACGTTCCATGCATGCCCGTGATCGTTAACACGTTACTGTACCCGTAGATGGGAAGCGCGAAACCCTTCGAGAGCACCCCAACACCCGCGACGACGAAGTTGGCCCAGAATTGTAGGGGGCCCAGCGAACCGTACGGAAAGAAAGCGTCGAGCAGGTACATGATCAGCATCCCCCCGGAAAACACGAGAGCGGTGAAGATTCCTAGGATGGCCCGTGCGCCGAAGAATGCGACTGTGAGTCCGATGATGTATAGCGTCAGCACCACGTAGTCCGTGGCCATTAGCCAGCTGTTGCTAACATCCCCTGAAGCGCCGAGAAACCTGCCAACCCAATAGACGAAATCAGTAAACTGCCCGACAACTGCAACCGCGCCGAAGTACAGGAGAGCAATTGTCAAGAGGACCGCGCTAGCAATCTTCCGAATTGTATTCAAGCGAGAACTCGCCGTCTTCCTGAAATCCATCAACTCGAACGCAAGGAAAAACAGAACAAATAGAAGGCCGCCTCTTCCAAGCTTCCCGAAGCCAGCCCAGCTCAATCCGAACGTTTGAGGAGCCAACACAAGGAGGAAAAGGACCGGAATGGCTGACAGCGCGAGAAACGCGTCAGCAATGCTGAGTTTACGGTGAAGTCGTCCTGTGAGAGATCCCGCTGAAAAGTGCATCATGTCACCGGCGCTTCAACCATTCCACATTTGCCACTGCAAATGTTGGATGGAAAACTCAGCCTTCATTTAAGGCTTCTAAACAGGACTCCCGCTTCCCCCGATACCAACATGTCTTCCACACGACCTCGGTTCAAGAACAGATATCGCCGTTAAGCTGAGTGCGCCGATGCAAGCGTCAGCATGACTTTTCGTCTGGAATGAAGCGACATTCCCGCAAAGATGAGGCTTCCGAGCAACGTGGCTGAACTCAGTGTTAAGAGCGCTTGAAGCTGCAGAAGCGTCACGTCTTCCCCGCCACGCTCTAAACCTCTCCAGGAAGCTCGAATGTCCTTTGAACCATTCATGGAGACGCTTGAGGCAGGGGAAGAGTCGTTCGAGTCGCCCGACCACCCCGCGAATACATGTGTTGTCTCGTCGACTAATAGAGGAGGCGTCACATGGAACTGCGCGACCGCGTTTTCATCATACCATCCGCTCCCATTTGTCTGACCGAAGGGCGATGTGACATTCAAGTAGTACTGTCTACGATAGATCGCGAGCAAGGCCAGATCACCCGACAAGGTAAGATGCAAGGTCGGGCCCGACAGCGTATCGTTCCATTGCTGGAAGACGGCCCGTGATGCGTTGCCCAACATTATGACGGGTGGTACCGTAATCAGATGCTCACCCGGGGTCGCGTTTGCTGTGACCTCACCAAACGTTCCTGTGCGGAAGCTTTCGGCGTCAAACTGAACGGGCACGCTGGGATACCTAATGATCACAGTTGCGGTGAACGAATCCGACACCGTAACGAATGTGCTACTGATTCCCTCAGAAACGATGGTCCAGCCATCAGGGCTACCGAACAACGGGACGAAGACGAAGCGTGATGTACCAGGATTGTCCCCCGAGACAAGAGTAACCGCGAACTGTCGCTCCCCTCTTCCAATCAGCTTCTTCTCAGCGACTGAGACGATTGAACCAGTTTCAGTCTGGAACGTGACAACCGCTACGGTGAAGTTTAAGGAGAGGTAGTATCGTGCGGCGGCGACAATTCTAAAAGTCTCTCCTGTTCGCACTCTGCTCGGCGACTTCACAGACGTGATCTCAACATTCAAGGGGGAATGCGGTTCGGTGCTTGCCGTGAAATTCAATGCTATTCTTGAGATGCTATCTTTCACCTGCTCGAATTGCAGGCTCTTCGATGTTTCGATGAACTTCACCGTGAGCAGTACAGCCCGGCCGTCGTACTCCCCCGAGTCTCTGATTGTCCAGACCTCATGCTCGACACCCGAGATGACATGATACTCTTTGTGGAACCAAGAGTTCTCGTGCCACCCTTCGTCAGGCGCGTTCTGAAAGAAAAGCTCGCCCGAGGCGGTGAAATCTGGCGCAATCTTGTCGCCGTATAGGAGAAGAAGACTGGCCCGGAGAGAGCTAGATGCTGAAGATACTGCCTGAGGGAACTTGGTCGTGATTATTATGAGCCCGTCGGGGCTAACCCAATGTCGCGGGTTTGCTAGAATCAGCTCCTCAGCGGCCACCATCGCCCCAACCGAATAGCCTACAACGTACAAGTACGTGTAGCCCTCTTCATCGGCCCAAATACGGATCTTCTTCATGAAGTCGGTTGAACCTGCACGGTAAGGCTCGCCGAAGATCGTCCTGTTCAGCGTCGAGTCCACGGATAGCATCGAGCCCTTCTTCAAGGCAAGAACGTCGTAGTACCGCGCGAGGTCCTGGATGAAACGCACAGTATTGTAGGATTCGAACTCGTACGGGTTCACCATGAACCATGACTCCCCTACGATCCCTCCCCCGAGCCATATGAGGCAGGTATCGCTCGCGGCTTGATTCCAATGGTACCAGACGGCGTCGCCGATAGTGACGGTCTCTGACTGGACTATGGCTAATGCGCTTGCGGGCTCAACCGCCGGAGAATGTGCAACCGCTGCTAGGAAAAACAGCGCTAGTAAGAGTGCTCTCACGATGTTTGTTCCTTCGAGAACGGGATTGTGGAATTTCGGGCGGACCCTGCGTCTGAGAGTAACCCCCACCGCGACAAGAGCCGCCGAGCAAGAGAGAAAGATCAGTGAAATGATGACAAGCTGATACATCAGCGTGATTTGGGAAGTATCCTCTGCCCAGTTTGCGACTACTCTCCTCGGTCGATCCATCACAACCCAGCTAACGGGTGAGGTGGATTCGGAATCACCCGACCAGTGACTGAACTTGTACGTCACTTGGGGACCGGCAGGTGTTTGCTCGGTCATGGCTGGATCAAGTGCGGCAATCGTTGCATTCATGCCTGAAGGATACCAGCCGGTGCCGACGGTTTGACTGATGTTGGATTCGACGGTGAGAAAGTACTGCGTTGAGTAGATCGCGGAAAGATCGAGCTTATCCCCCAAGTAGACTTCCCTGGCTGGCGACCGTACCCGGTCGCTCCAACGATCAAAGACAGCTCTCGTGCCCTCACCAAGGGTGATATGACACTCAACTTCGATCGTGTGAAAACCACGTGCACTTGAGAGTTCAAGGCCTTTCGAAGGGACGGCGTGTGAGATGCCATCGATCTTGATCACCACCGAGTCAAGATTTGACCTGATATTGAGAATGCCAATAGCTGGCTCCGAGATCGTGATCTCGAACGGAAACGTCCCTCCCTCCGGGTTACCGTACCAGCCGCTGTGCCACCACACTCGCACAGTAGCCAGAAGAGCCCAAGTGCCCGGGTAGTCCCGGGCAGTCAAGGAGAAAGTGAACAGGTTCCGCCCGGCGGGTATCACAAGCCCCTTAGACGCGAGCACGAAACCAGTTGGCGCATCCAAGATGGCTACATCAGTTCCATATGATCCCGAATAGTCAACGGAAACGACAACAGTGAAGTTTTCACCCCGAGAGACATGTGGAGGCGAGTCAACGCTCACGATCTTTGCCACGGGAAGTTGTTCGAGCGCCCAACTCACTGGCCCGCTTGAGAAGACTATCAGTACTAGAAGAACCGAAACGACCAAGGGTCGTGTCCCTCCAGCCCTGCACGCGATCGGGCATTCAAACATCATGAGTCGTGCTTCCTCTAGCGTCTCAATTTCTCCAGCGATGTGTCTCCAACTCAGATATGCTGTAGGAGGCATCGTACCTTAAAGCTGAGTCTCAGTCCGCTAGCCATTAGTAGATGCGACTCGTATCAGCTTCCTCTGCCGAGCTTGACGAGTCAGATGCTAGAACGGGGCCACAGCTGTGTCATCCGAAGACCGCAATCCAACGATCGATGAATCATTGCGGACGCTCTGCGGGGAGGTCGCCAGAGGAAGCGTGGTAGCTGCCGCTTGTCAATGTGGGGAGAGTCTCTACTCGGCTCGGCCCAGAGGCTACGACCTTCTCCTAGTCATAGAAGACTACATCGATGGACTACGCTATCACACTAGGAAAGTCAACGCTGAGCCCGTAACGATATTGGCCGCTGACAAGTCCCTCGTGGATTTGGACGTTCGCAAGGGTGCGATGGGCGAGTTCATCGTAGAACGACTATTGACGCCATATCGTACACTCCTCAATCGGGAATTGCTCGAGTCGATCGAGGTTGACGCCAAGGAGCGAATTCTACACGAAGAATTGAAGCAGCTGGTTCTGGAATACGGGGAGATGGCGAGGGAACTCTCAATTCGAGAAGAGTACCTCATGTTGGCTAGGATTAGGAAACGGGCTAGGGTCTTCCTACCAGCTGCAAGGACCTGCGTGCTGTTGTTAGAGGCATCTGTCCGAGATGCCAACATCAAGAAGATGGCACCAGGCTACCAGAGTGCGATAGAAAGGCTGGTCGCCGCGGGAATTGTTCGAAAGGAAGGCTCAGCCTATGCGCTGGAGGATCCCTTCGTTGACCACTTGCTGAGTAGGAAGTCGACGAGTAGAGTCATCAACGTGGTTCAGGCCGGAAGGCGAACGTTACAGGCTTACTTGGCGCATGGAATGGCCGCATACCTAACGCCCGACGTTCTAACGAAGGAGCTTGCATCATCGCTTGAGCAGGGTCTGCTGAGTGACGTAGAAACTGCAGGCCTCGAGGATCCGAAGAAGTACCTATCCCTCAAGACCGCGACTGGCGAGGTCACGCTTGCAGAGAGATTCTCTATCGAAAACCTTGTGGGTAGATTTAGGCCTGGTGCGGTCGTCACCGTCTCCCCACTCGGAAACGTCCTCAACGAGGTCTATCTGATAACCGCAGGAAACGAACGCCTCGTGGCGAAAAAGTTCACGGAATGGCACAGCTTCAAATGGTTCACTCTCGGCCTCGTCTCGCTTGGAACCCGGCTTTTCTCGGTCTCAGGCAAGGCAAGACTCGAGAACGAGTACACAACTAATCGCCTTCTGTCGAAGCGTGGGGTACGCGTTCCAGAAATCCTGCATGTCAGCGTACAAGACCGTGTCCTGGTGGAACGCTACGTTGAAGGCTCTTCGCTGGTAGAGCTCGTCAAGGAGGCAGCATCGAGCAAGTCTATGTCAGAACGAAACTGCGCTGTAGTCTTCAAGGCCGGGTCAACCCTGGCGAAGGTCCACGCATCAGGCGTGGCAATGGGCGATTCCAAGCCGGAGAACTTCCAGCGCAGCACGGATGATGAGGTCTACTCTCTCGATCTGGAGCAGGCGGCAAGATCAGGAGACAAGGCTTGGGATGTGGCAGAGTTCCTCTACTACTCGGGGCACTACGTCTTCCCCAGGGTTCCATCGGGAGGCTTCAAAGAATACGTGAACGCGTTCATTGAGGGCTACCGAGAGCAGGGCAATGAGGAGATACTGAGGAAGGCTGCTGGTGCAAGATACGGGCGGGTCTTCTCTCTTTGGACTCCTCCACTCGCGATTCACGAAATATCCAAAGCTCTCAGAAGCGCTGCTTGATCAAGAGGTGGCCGGAGTGAGAGCTACACGCCACCGTGAATTTCGAGCCGCAATATTCGACCTTGACGGAACCCTCACCGACACTCCAAGCATTTGGCGCCACCTTCATGAGAAGTTCGGTACCTGGGATGTCGGAAAAAGAACGGCGGAGATGTACCGAAACGGTCTCATCGATTACGAGCAATGGGCAAGGCTTGACGCGGAATGTTGGAGAAACATCCGCCTGTCAGATCTTCTCTCGGCCTTGACTGACATCCGCTATACTCTGGGTGCGCGCGAGACCATGGAACACCTCAGGAATCACGGAATTCGCACCGGGATAGTTAGCGCCGGCTTGTCGGTCTTGGCCGACAAAGCGAAGATTGACTTGAATGCGGATCTTGCGATCTCAAACGAGCTCAAGGTATGCAGCGGCGTCGTGACAGGTGAGGTTGTAGTTCGAGTAGGACCAGATAACAAGGCGAGCGTCATCGAAGAAGCCGCGTGGCTACTCGGGGCGGAAATGCAGGAGACCGCTGTCATAGGCGACAATGTCTTCGACATCCCCGGATCTGCCGGTCTCAGGATAGCTTTCAATCCGGTCACTTCACAAGCCAGAACAATGGCAGACATCGTTGTCGAACAAGACGACATTCGTGCGGTCGTCGACCACATCCTCCAGTAGCTCTTCCACAGGTTCCTGTTCTAGGTAACGTGCTCAGCAACCGTCATATTGATGACGTACCGGGTGCTATCCCGTGTTTTGTTCGGAGGAACTGGGAGGGCGGGATTGGATGTCGGCGGAGTGCAGCGGGATAAACTACGCCCTCCGCCTTCATCAAGCAACCATCGAAGTCCGCCCGAGGCGGTTCCAAGGCAGCATCGTGACTATAGAGGTCGCCAAGATCAGATCAATCGAATTGCTGAGAAAAAGTGTAATGCCTCCCGCGGTGACCGGCGGGATCGCCCTATCACTGGGCGTGATCGAAGGGCTGACAGGAATTGTTCCGCCGGAATTCCACGCACCTGCACAGTCTTTGGCGCTTGGAGTTGCCGCGATTTGTCTGATGGTCTTGCTGATTCGATGGTTCTTCGCTAATCTGATCTTGAAACCAGCCGACACACACTCGATCACCGTGAGGATGGTCCCTCTTGCGGCGGCAAGAAATTTCGTCATGCTATTCCAGAGGCGGGCACGGATTCCTCAAGAGGCGTAGCATAGAGGGCCGTTCCATGAGTCATGAGTCGAACAGGATCAAGGAAGGAGACCAAATCCTACTCTTCTGGGATCAGCGAAGACAGTGGCTTCTGAACGTCGAAAAGGATAGGCAGTTCCACACACACAAGGGCATTGTGAGGCTCACGGACGTAATCGGGAAAAGATACGGGGGCAGCGTACGAAGTTCTCTCGGACTGGATTTTCTGATCTTGCGCGCGACCACCTATGACGTTCTCGGCCACCTTGCGCGTCCAACCCAGATTATGTATCCAAAAGACATCGGCTTCATCATCTTGAGACTCGGCCTCTCATCCGGGAAGATCGTTGTGGAAGCCGGAACAGGAAGTGGGGCGATGACCCTAGCAATGGCGAACGCGGTGAAACCAGATGGGCATGTCTACTCCTACGAGATCCGGTCGAGCTTCTTGGAGTCCGCAAGAAGGAGTCTCAGGCGGGCGGGCCTCGAAGACTATGTGACGTTGAAGCAGAGTGATGCGAAGTCGGGTTTCGAGGAACGCGAAGTAGATGCCGCACTGATCGACCTGGGGGAGCCATGGGCGGTCATCCCGCATGCTTGGGAAGCTCTCCGCGGAGGAGCACCACTCTGTTCTTTCAGTCCCACGATGAACCAAGTGGAGCGAACCGTGCTCAGCCTACGCGGTAGATTCGCCAACATTCAAAGTTTCGAGTGTCTGCTTCGTGAGATTCGCGCGGAGGAGGGTAAGACAAGGCCCGCCACGATGATGGTTGGGCACACCGGATACCTCACGTTCGCGAACAAGATCTACCCCGCTGAATAGGAACAAGTATTTGGCCACGCTTTCTGCGGAAACGTTTAATCGGAGGCAGGCTTCCACCCTGCGTCTTCGGGCGAGAGGAATGGTTGCAGGCGAGAAATCTAAGCAACTCAGCATGATCACGCGACTGCTTCTCACGATCGCCGGAGTGCTATTGATGGTTGGACCGCCCTATGCGTTTGAGATGCTGAACTTGACGCCGGTCTTCCAAAAGACGATGATGGCGGGGATGATGTTACTGTCGCTCGCTGTTGGATTCGTGCTATTGTATCTTGCCCTCAGGGGCCGAGAATCAGGGTAACGTGAAAGCTCGCATCCCGCGACTTGCGTCCGATTGCGGGTGTAACCATCCGTGGTTTACTGATACAATGCCCGATAGGATAGCGCGGTCACGAGAGCTGACAGGGCAAATAGAACAAGCCACATGGGCTTGTTCCACCTGAAGACTTTGAGTCCATCCAGAACACCGAATGGAATGAGGTTGAATAGGGCTATGAAAGCGTTGATCGCCGCGCCTACGAGCGCCGCGTCTACTAGTCCACCGGGTGGATTTGTCTGAGCGAGCCCCAATAACAACGTAGCCAGTAGAATGTTCGTGACCGGACCCGACGCGGCCGTCCTGCCAACTCGATCAAGCGTCGTCTCCCCAGCGATGACGACAGCGCCAGGCGCGATGATCTTGAGAGGCGAGACGGCTGAGAGCGTTGTCAAGAGTGCGCCAAACATGTCTAACCTAAATTCAGCCCAAAGTCCGTAGCGCTGAGCCACAGCCTTGTGCGTAAGCTCATGGATGATGAAACCAGCCGTGAAGAAGAGAATAGCCGCAATAACAACGATCGCGTTTGGGAACAGGCGTCGCGTGAAGAAGGAAAGCCCAACAGCTGAAACGAGAATGACTCCCACCACGATGTGTCTGAGCTCAGTCGGGCTGAACCTCAATCTCGAGGCGGACGAGCGCACGGCAGAACCTGCGTATGCCCGGATGTCGGGAGGCGCCAATACCCTGACCACCGGCTCCCTCCGGGCTCGAACTCTCCAATACTCTGGGCAGTCGTGGCTCTCTGGCAGCCTATGCTGAGGGCAGAAGGCGCCGCCACAGAAGGAGCAAATGAACGGCATCTCAACCTCCTCGCCGCACGCTTGACACTTCAAATCGGCCACATGCGGATTGCATGGCATGCCGGCTGACTCTTATTGATTCCTGAACGCACACCCAAGCAAGTTCGGGTGATGATTTCACAACAGGATCTTGGGGATCGTTCTCATTGATCGTGTGGATCCTGGCTGCGGATCATGCCGGAAACTCCGGAGGTCCCCTTTCCAATACGTTTCAATTCTGGCCTTCTGCGTCTGCTCTGGATACTCGTCGGCACGCAGAAAAGATCGCGTTGAAATCGGCAGCCATGTTGCGCGGTGACGATCACCATGCCCAAGCTGTCTATGCGACTCTGCGCCAGTATCTTCGGGCGTCTTGAAGGACTACAGATCTTCTTAGCGCACTGCGAAATTCCGCTGGAGTGTAGGCGAGAATTTCAAACGGCTTGTGGTTCGGTGCGAGATGTCTTACTTCCGCCACCCGCTCAACAAATGTTTGGCCCTTGAACTTGCTTGACACGACGACCACGTCCAAGTCGCTATCTTCTAGCCATGTGCCGCAAGCGTAGCTTCCAAAGAGATAGGCTTCAGCGTCGGCGTAGCGGCGCGTCAGCCTGGCTTTGAATCGCGCCAATATTCTCTCAGTCTCTTTTGGCAAGCTCTTGCTTGACAACGGTGACAATTCCTCTCGCGATCTTCAGTGCGCTCTTGGCTTGTGTAGCGCTGATGGAGATCGAAGGCCTGTTGATGCCTGAATTTGGGTAACGGGCACCCGTGTAGTAGGCGGAAAGCTCCGCGAGTCTGTCCGAGACGGAAGACGGCAACTTGAGCCTTCCACGCGCCTGTCTGTGAAGTGCAGTCAGATCGTGGACATGGATCGGCCTCCTCCTGAGGACTCCAATCAAGAATGCCTTCATCGCTTTCTCAGCAGCTTGCTCTGCCGCGAAACATGCCCAGTTATAGCTACCAACCGTACAAGATTGGGAGGCATGTCGAAGGTCCGCCTTCGCCTCCTCCAGCCAGTCCAAGGCCTCGCGTCTGACTCTTGCCATTAACCGCCAACTCTCATAGGTCCGTGAGGCATGTGATTGGTAGGGTTAAGTATTATGTCAACGCTAAGGAAATCTTGGAATCTTGAAGAGGACGTCGTCTACTTCTGGGAAGTGATCGCCCGGACCTAACCGTGCTGCCGATAAGGGAAAAGGTGGACAACCTGCCCAGAACGGTTAGGAGCCACAGGACTCGCCTCATTCGTCGAAGAAATCTTGCGGATAGATGTCGAGTCTACGCCGTCCAAGACTCTGCTTAACTATGCCGCGCCGAATTGGTACTCCGACCTGCCGTCTTGGGTTGATGTTCCAGCCACTTCGACGCGAAGTCTGCCGGCAATCACCCGTCACGCAACCGCGGAGTGATGCTGACGCGCACGGACCAGGAGACCTACCGAGATCTTGCCGAGGGCAAAACGCCGTCTATGCGTCCGTGAGATTGAGGTATTCTTATAGCATACCTTGATGACCACCGTTCTAGGTTCCCTCCCCATGTCCTACGGGCTCGCATGGTTGCCGAAGTGGCTTGGTCTCTCGTACGCCAAGTTGTACGACGCTTTCGCGGATGAGCTGTTCACCTTCGGACAGGCTATAGACGGCATCCACAGCGGCAATCCGAAATTGGTCCTGAGCCTTCTCCGCAGGATGGGTTGGCTCATGGTCTTCCGGAGACAAGGAAACAGGCGGTTTTACAGGCTCCTAAGGCCGAGCCATGCCATGGACTCACTGGCTTCAGGAGCGTCAGTTATTCCAAAACAGGGACGATACGCCAACTTGGTTGGCACCGTCATTGCAGCGCTAAAGGATCATTACAAGAACCAGTTGTGCTCCGTGGCCGTCTTCGGGTCAGTTGCCAGAGGAACCGCTAGCTTGGATAGCGATATTGATGTTTTGATCGTGGCTGAGTTTCGCGGCGACGCAGCTTCGCGGATTGACGAGCTTGTGGAAATCGAGTGGTCTGGCGAGATCGAGAAGGAATTGACCTGGCTTAGAGCTCATGATGTGCGGTGTCACGTAAGCTGGTTCCCGCTCACGATGGAAGAGGCAAGCCGGTTCAGGCCCCTCTACCTCGACATGATCGAAGATGCTCTGATCGTTTATGACAGGGGCGGTTTCCTGGCCGCGGTCTTTCGGCAGTTGAAGAGGAGCCTGGATCGACAAGGGGCAAAGCGTGTATGGCTGGACAGAGATCGCTGGTACTGGACATTGAGCCCCGACATTGGTAGGGAGCTGGTGGCGACGGTTTGATTAGGTTCGCCGAGGGTCTATTGCGTGAGGCGGGGCACCGCATCGAAACGGCAAGGAGGGCCCTCAACCAAAGGAAATACGCCTACTGCCTGCGGCAGAGCCAGGAGGCCGTAGAGCTTTCGTTGAAGGGGGCCCTCAGACTGAAGGGAGTAGAGTACCCGAAGTTCCACGATGTCAGCGACGTGCTCCTAAAATCCTCCGAACTCTTCCCGTCTTGGTTTTCGAACCAAATAGACTCCTTCGCCAAAGTCTCGAGAAACTTGTCGGAGAAGCGAGAGGCAAGCATGTATGGCTTCGAGGAACTCGGGCAAGCACCAAACCAAGTAGTCAGCAGAGAATCAGCCAGAATCGCCTTCGAGAGTGCGCACAGAGTCTTCAGGGCGTGTAGAGCACTATTCACGCGAAGGGACTGAGGTTTGAAGATAGCTGATAAGAGTACGTAAGAATCTCGTTTGAATGTGCCCGCGCCGAGACGGTGATCGGACTAGGGAACTGCAAGTTCCAAGCAAGTCGTCTGATCCAGATCAAAACACTTAGATGACATGGCAGCACCGGTTCACCGGATACGGATGCTGATCCTCAGCGAACAGCACATCTCGTTGCTGATATTCTTGGTGACCTATGTATTACTCGCCACGGGTTATCGTGAGCGCACTATTGCGGCAATGGCTGGGGCCGGAGCGATATGGGCCTTCGGCATCCTCACTCCTCAAGAAATGACCTCCTACGTCGACATGAATGCAATCGGTCTCCTCTTCGGCATGATGATTATTGTCGGCGCCTTGAGAGAAGCTCGGTTCTTTCGATGGGCTGGAGTGTATGTTGCAAACGCGTGCAAGTGTAGACCTATGCATCTCTTGGTGGTCTTCACGCTTATGACGGCTGGCCTTTCCGCCCTTCTGGACAACGTGACGACGGTTCTCTTCATGGTGACCGTTACCATCGACATAGCGGAGCTGGCAAAGCTGGATCCGAAGCCCTACATCCTGAGTGAGATAGTGGCCTCGAACATAGGAGGAACAGCGACCTTGATCGGTGACCCGCCCAACATAATGATCGCTACAGCGACAGGCTTCTCATTCCTCGAGTTTCTGGTCAACATGGGTCCAGTTTCGCTCGTCGCCTTTGCTGTCTCGTTGCTCTATTTTCGGAGGCAATTCATGAAGAAGATGAAGGAGGCCGGTCTGGAGACAGCGCAAGAGCATGCGGCATTGTCGGTCATAGTGTCAGAGGTGTCTCCGGATCGCCGTCTCCTGTGGACGGGCCTAGTGACGCTGGTCGGCGCCGTGGTGCTATTCTTGCTCCAAGACATCGTCGGAATCTACCCAACTGTCGTTGCTCTTGCAGCCGCGGTCATACTACTATTCGTCGGCGGGCCAAAGATGCCGGAGATCCTGACAGATGTCGAGTGGAGCACCCTGATCTTCTTCGGATCGCTCTTCGTCGTCGTCGGCGCTCTCGAGAAGACTGGTTGGATGAACTCAGTTGCTCAGGGGATAGCGCCGCTTATTAGCGGCAACAGGGCACTTGGAGTAACCGCCGTGCTATGGATTTTCAGCCTTGCCTCGGCGTTTATCAACAACATTCCGTTCGCTGCCGCATTCATACCAGTCTTGACCGATCTCGGAAGCCAGTCAGGAACGGCCGTCTACCCGCTGTGGTGGGCACTTTCGGCAGGAACCGGGCTCGGAGGGAACGGAACGATCATAGGGGCCTCTGCAAACGTGATCGCAACCGGTTTGGCTCAGGCGAGGGGCGTGAAGATTACATTCGTCGAGTTCGCGAAGGTCGGAATGGTCATCTTGTTCCTCACGACGGCGGTCGCCAACTTGATACTGCTCGCCAAGTTTTGGGCCTGAAGATAGCCTGAAGTTTGGCGAGATCTTGTGAGTCGCTCACGCTGCCGGTGACGCTGCGAGTCAATCTGCAGAGCCTGAGGCCTCCGGCTGGTCGATTCGGCACCTTTGGCCCGGCTCACACGATGTCTCAAGCTTCAGTGTCTTCAGATAGGCCTGCAATATTTCTGCCTGAACGATTAGCGAGAGAAGAGCAACGCCGAACGTCATTGCCACCATGGCATCCTTGAACCTACTTTCTGGAAGTGAGAGTGCCAGGGCGACCGAAACTGCTCCACGTAATCCGGCTACAGCCAGCACCCTTGTCCATGAGCCTGGTATTTCTTCTCCGACCAGTTTCGTGAACCATATGATTGGATAGACGCTGAAAATTCTTGCAACGAGTATCGCCAAGAATGCCGCTATGATGAACGGAACGAAGGCGACGAGCAACTCGAAGTCTGCTTTCAAACCGAGAAGCAGAAAGGCGAAAGACGTAGCCATGAAGGTTACCACTTCCCAGAACTTTGTCATCGTCGTTCGAGTCTCCTCGGACATGGCGGTTCGCATGGTTCGATTTCCCATGTAAAGTCCGGCGATAGGTACAGCAATCAAGCCCGACACTCCCAAGTTCTCGGCGAAGACATAGGAACCGAACATGACAGCTATTGTGAAGGCTGTTTCAGCCAAAGGCTCGGTGATTAGCCTATGCAGCAATTCAGCAATCCCTGACACCAGGAGGCCGACTGCCGCTCCTCCTGCCAGAGTGTAAGCGAACAGGCTTAGGTCCTGTAGGGGGCTGAAGGAGAGGGAAATAGCAATAGGATACAAGATGACGGGTGTTGCATTGTTGAAGTAGGCTTCGGTTTCTAGAATCGTGGTCAATCTTTGCGGTGCTCTCACCCTTTTCAAAACATTGACGACGGAAACCGGGTCAGTAGGGGAGACTATTACACCAAACATAAACGCGACGGCTAGAGGCAGTCCCAAGACGATGCTGACAACAAGGGCACTAACGAACGCGGAGATTACAACCCCGATTATGGCCAAGCTTAGGACGGTTTTCTGAACTGTCCTAAAGGTCTCAAAACGAGTTCGCATGGCTGCCTCAAAGATCAGAGGAGGAACAACCAAACCGAGTATGACACTCCGGTCGAAGACAATGCTGCTGAGCCCGCCTGAAATTCTCAGAAATGACAGTGCGAGACCAATGGCGATCATGACGGTTGTGTATGACGCTTTGAGTTTGTCGCTCAAGATGGCTCCGACAAAAGATAACACGATGACCAACGAGATGACGGTCAGTGGAGAACCGGCCCCAAAGTCAGTCATCGTCAACCCTACATTTGCTGTCCCATGACGTACGGTGTTAACGAAGTATTTTGAGCTTGTCACGAAGTCATATTCAACAACGAGCCGTAGAGGCAAGGCCACGTGATTCGCATAGTCTCGACATCGGGATCACAACACCCAGACCCAGTGCAACTACTTTTGAGTCTGGCGGTGTGAACCTAGTGTGTATGGAAAAGCTCCTGGCGCCTAGTCGAAACCAGATTTCATTCTTCCGCTTTTGGGAGCCACCTAGGAATGCTAGAACAGCTCGCGCTCCTTGATCTTCTGCGCAAGTTTCGGCGGAGCACGAATCGGCCTCAGTTCTCGTTGAGGTTTGAGCTCAACGGTCTTAGACTTGACCGTGAATGCACAAATACCGCTCGGCAGGAACTTGCCTTTTAGGCACTGGGTGAACTTGCAGGTTTCCGGGACGCATTTGTCATCGACGAGGCGGCACCATCCCACATTGTTTCGGACGCCGAAGTGATTCTGTGAGCACTGGAAGAACGTGCACCCGTTGTAGCAGGGTTCGGGCATGGTAGCGTCATAATGAGGGGCACCATGCATCACACAGATCAACTCCAAAGGCGATAGCAGGCGAGAAATGTGTGCGCGACGCTTCACGCAAGACCTGCCTTGACGGCTTATTACTTTTTCCATCGGAAGCCGATCTATGGCTCGCGAGACGGAAGCATCGCCTCCCAGAGTATCCTATATACCGCGATCGAGAATGCAGATAGCGAGGCGGGTGCTGGATGTCAAAGCATCAGAAGGAATCTGCTCCAGTCATCGTCAAACACAAACACTGTTCCATCTGCCAGACTCCTATCCCGATGAGCAAGGATTTCTGTAGCCCCGCATGCGAAGACGAAAACAAACGTATGGTCAGGCGGCGTAGGTACACCTTCCTCGCTACGCTCGCGATGTTCCCTGTGCTCCTGATTCTACTTATGCTAATCCGTCCGGGGTAATCGTCTCCGGTTCCCAGGGCGGTCGGTCTGCGTCTCGGGTTTGTCCGAGGTTCAAACGCGAGCGAAATGCATGCTTTTTAAAGGGTTCGATGGTTGCACATGAGATCCTCACAAGTCTAATATAGATTCGAATGGAACAGTGCTCCTTCACTAGGGTCGGACAGACCCTACAACAAAAAGAGGATTAAGAAAATTTGTCTACCGAGAAGAAAGTCTTCGTTAGAAAGGCTACGGGGCTCGTCAGAGAAATCGGCTTCTGGACCGCAGTAATAATCGTCTTCTGCAACGTCGTCGGCCTGGGCTGGCAAAAGAGAGTGTTTCAGTGGACGGGTCCCGCGATTGTCCCCGAGAGTACCTACCCTGCTGGAATCCCCGCGCCCACAATGGCATTTCTCGTATCCGGCATCATAGTCCTACTGACGGTCTTCGCGTTCGCGGTGCTTGGAGCAGCGATGCCGAGATCAGGAGGAGGCTACGTCTACATTTCAAGGATCATACACCCATTCGTCGGATTTCTTGCATCGTGGGCTGAGTACTTCAGTATCGCAATGTCATATGGCTTGATCGGGACTGCCGTTTTTGAAGCTGTACTAATATACGCGTGGCTTGCGGGCTGGGGAACAGCGTGGGCAACTGCTGAGAGTCTGCTCATAGGCGGCATGATCATCGTCGCATTCTTCGCTGCCATTTCCTGCTTCGGCCTCTCGATGACCGGTAAGGTATTACAGCTCATGTTCGCTGTCCCCGCGGTCTTGACGGTGTTCATGTACGGCATATTCCTCTCGGCAACTGCAGGAGCCATGGAGGCAGGTATCAAAGCCCTAACAGGGCTATCTTCGACGCAGTTCACACAGATGGCGCTTGACCAGGGCATGGCCACTGCGTACAAGGGAGACTACTTTGCGGCGATGGCTACTGCGACAATAGGTATTTACTGGGCGTACATCGGCTTCGCGGCATCCACGTTCGTAGGCGGGGAGGTAAAGGAGGCAGGCAAGGCGCTTCCCCGGACCCTCTTCATCGCAAACATCGTCATCATCCTGCTGTACGTCAGCATATCGTACCTGTCAGCTCACGCGGCGATGCTCGTCGGGAAGATAGGCGACTACTCCTTCTTCAGCGCGTACGCGTACCTCTCGTACGGGGGAGGAACACTTCCAGCAGGCGTTGCAAGGGCTTGGATGCCCACTATTGCAGGGTTCGCCGCTGCAGGGATGGGATTGCAGTGGTTCCTTGCACTGATTCCGGTTTTCGCGGCATTCTGGGTCGCCAACGACATTCCACCATTCGTAATAACTTCTTCAAGAATCATCTTCGCGATGTCATTCGACAGGGTGCTTCCTGAGAAGCTCTCAGAGGTCAACGAGAGATGGCACTCCCCCGCGGTCGCCATAGTCACGACAATGGTCGTTGCCTTCATCGGAAACTTTGCAGAATCTGACATATTCGTCAAATATCCCGTGCCGGTGTTGACTCAGTACGTGAACTCCGCTGGCGGGGTCATCTCAACAGACCTCTGGGACGCGGCCTTCTTCCTAATAGCGTCCATTGCTTGCATGCTCTTCGTCTTCAGGAAACCGGACATCTACGAGAAGTCACCGTTCAAGCCCGGCAAATGGGCGGTCGCGGGAATAGGCTTGGCGGCCACTATTGCCAACATCTTCCTCTTCTATATGCTCGCGCTTGGGTTTACAGCTCCTGAGCCATGGATATTCACTGTGGTTCTGCTCGTCGTTGGTGCAATCATATACTACTACTATAGGA
>Ga0129297_10000185_pt1 | contig 29275 bp, 24 predicted proteins | sample I18A1metaG_FD_94708 | JGI IMG/M metagenome (GOLD analysis project Ga0129297, IMG submission 94708) | Lake sediment bacterial and archeal communities from Gulf of Boni, Indonesia to study Microbial Dark Matter (Phase II) - ​I18A1 metaG | ecosystem: Environmental > Aquatic > Freshwater > Lake >... | reverse complement strand
GATCTCAGCGCAACTCATTGCGGTCTCAATGTCTTTGACTACAAGGGCGGACATCCATCCGGCTGACGCTGCATCAGCTGCTCTCAGGCACCTCTCATTGACTTTAGCCAACTCTCCGAGCTTGCCGTAGACTCCAGGTATAGCCCCTGCTTGAGCCATCTCTTCGATTTTTCGAAGAGCATTAACATCTGGGGCCATCGTTTCGACAAGTTCTTCTTGGGTATGGAACTCCGCCAGTGATACCGAGGCTCTTCTGGCTATTTCTGCTGCTTCTGCGATCTCCTTCTCTTTCATCTTGATCAGGAGTTGATACTGCTGAAGTTTTGTGCTGCTATTCTGGGTTCTTGCCTCCTCTTCTTCGCGCAGTCGAGCAATCTCTCTCAGCCGATTGTCCATTTCTTCTAGGAGTCTGGAATAGTCTGCGTTGCGCATTTCAAGAGACTGCTTCTGATTTCTGAGCAGCTCTACTCTGGTGGAGTTGCCTGCAACTCTAGTTTCGACATCCAATAGCTGCTTTGAGGTCTTTTCAATTTCCTGATCTATTTGTTCGATCTTCCCTGTGTTCTCTCCCAGCCTCTCCCTTGTGGTCTTCACCTTCTCGGAGATCGTGTTGTACCGTTCTTGGATGTCTGTTTGGGAGGACACTATCTCTCGATGTCTTTTTTGATGTGCAGCGAGTTCTTCCTTCATTCCTCTGATGGAGGAGGTGATTTGGTCCAGACGGAGCTGGAGTGCTGTCTTCTGTTTCTCCGACGTTCTGAAAGCTGCTTTCTTTGACTGTATCTGAGCTGTCAGGCCTGCCAGTCTTGCGTTGAGGTTGCTCGCACTACGTTCTACTTCAAAAAGCTCATTGTTGCCTTTTTCATCCAGTTCCCGCTCGAATTCTTTCCTTTTTGACTCAACTGATTCTCTTCTAGCTCCAAGTTCTTCTCGTTTCTTCTTTATCTCATCGATTCTTGCCTGCAGTCCTCCGGTGTCAGTCTGAAGCGCGGCGAGCTCCTGTCTGTGCTTGCTGAGCTCTTTTGAAACGATTCTGGCTTCCAGCCTTCTAATTTCTAGATTCAGAGAGGTATATCTGAGAAAATCGTTTCTCTCACGTTCAAGCGATTCTACTCGATTCTTGACTTCATCGGTTCTCGCTGATGCTACTCTCAGATTCGTCTCAGCTGCGCTTAGCTGCTTCTGGGCCTCCTCTTTCTTCAGATCATAGACGCCTATGCCAATCATGTCTTCGATTATTCTGCGGCGTTCTTCCGCTGTGACCTCGGCGAGTCGGGTTACGGCGTGTTGAGGAATCAGGTTGTAGCCGGTCACCTGAATGTCCGCTGATGACAATACTTCGGTCAACTGCTTTCGAGATATCTTTCGTCCATTCAGACGGTAGATTCCTTCCCCTCCTCTGCGGAACTCTCTCGATATCGTGACCAAAGTGGCCTCTACAGGAATTCTCCTATCGGAGTTGTCGAACTGGATGCCTACCCATGCCGACCGAGCTTGGAGCTGGGGGGAATTCTTGTGAATGATATCGCTGAATGATGCGCCTCGAAGCTCCTTAGGGCTGAGTTCGCCAAGAGCGAATCTCACCGAATCCAGCACGTTTGATTTCCCAGAGCCATTGGGGCCAGTTATGACGGTGAGACCCTTGTCTAGTGAGATGGAGACTTTCTTGCCGAATGTCTTGAAACCTCTAAGCTCAATCTTCTTGATGTAAACCAGAGCCAGCTCTGCTCCTGCGACATGATGGACAAGGTTCCGTAGGATCACAAGTCAAGTCTTAAAGAATTTTTAAACATTCTTTGACATGGCTGCGGATAGGATTTCGTAATCTACGCTGACATCTCTGGCTCCGCGCATCCTTTCCCAGCTGAAGATACAGAGGGAGTTCTCTAGTGACGCTTCCTTCTCGTCAGAGCTACAGCAAGAACCAGCAACGACACTGTTACTATTGACAGGAAGTATGTGTGAAACTCAGGTATCGGGATCTCTGACCGCTCAAGATAGAAATTCATCTGAGCTGCACCACCATCGGAAATGGCAACCACTTTGGCTTGTGTCTTGAACCCCGGATGCTGGACTGTTACGTTCAGTAGCCCAGCCGGCACGAACATCGCGTAGCTACCATTGAGTCCTGTTGAGACTGATTCCACCAAGACACCCTCAGAGTACGCTGAGACCCTAGCCCACACCAGCGGCATTACCTCATCGTACATGTTGTACCCGTAGACTTTGCCGCTTAGCATGCCTCCCACAGGCCTGATCGCCTTCGTGTGTGAGGTTCCCACAAGAAGCAGAGTCACGCCTGCAATCAGAAGCAGAGATGTGAGGCACATCGCCTTCTTCATGGGCTTACCCCTCTTGCGGTAGACACATTTGGCCTCAGTCCCATTAAGGATTTCGGAGACCCTGCATTCTTTCCCTTGATGCGATACGATCTGATCTGTCTGATCAGGCAATGGACGGCAAGAGCCATTGTCATGGCTGAGAAACATGCAGACAAGGCTAGGAAGATGAAGGTTCCAGCTGTTGTGGTTATTGGTGCTTGAGTTATCTCTCCGAGAACTATCAATTCGATGCTGATCATGAGAGCGATTGCAGCGTATTTTGGCGTGCTTTTTCCAAAATTCGGCCTTCTCCTTCTCATTACAAGCAGCAGCGGAAGGAGTAGGGGCAGAAGATAGGCTATGCCCACAAGCAGCGAAGCTATGAATCCTGCGCCGAAGAAGGCGAGGTCTGAGCCTGAGCCGATCATGAAGTAGGCTGAAGCAGATAGAGGAAGAATCTGCAAAATCGGATACAGTAGTACTCGCAGAAACATCTTCAGGACAGAATTATCAGCCATCGTTGTAGATATGTCAGGAAGCAGAGAGTCAAATATCCTGCCAAAGATGTCAGACCAGTGATTCGCAGCGAAGGTGCTGGTAAGATATCGTTCTCTGACGATTTCCAGAAGTCCAAGTTGAGCGGTAGCCTCCTGATCGTATGCGGATTCCAGTATGTGAAGTAAGCCTTTGGGTTTTCTCAAGTATCTTGCTTCAAGGCTTTGAGGTGCACTGGCCAGGCAGGGCAAGACGAATGCTTTCCCTTCAGAGTCTCTGAACCCTTCAAGCACATATTGGTCTGGACCTGCCTGGACCTTTGGCAGTGCCTGAATCGTCATGTTTGAACCAGCGTCCATCCACTCTGAGAAACTGAATGGCATGCTCCCGTTCCACCATTGCTGGTTCAATCTTAGTGCAACTGTGCTTCCGTTGGGAAGTCCAGATACACTCAATCTGATCAGGTATTGCGTCTTCCAGTTCGCAGTTATGGTCCTTGGACCGTTCATTACCACTGAACTGTCGCTGGAAGCACTTTCGTGGTCTCCTGTCCACTTGATGAATACATAGCGGACTCCCTCTGCTGCATTGATCGTTGTTTCTACTGAGAATCTTGCTGTTTCTCCTGAGGCTATCCAGCCCGATCCTGACGGTCTGCCGTATTCGCTTAGTACACAAAGCTCATACTCTGTTTTCCAGTTCGCGACGATCGCTTTTGGCCCGTTTATGGTGACTGTGATCTCTGTTGATTCCGAAGTCAGATCTCCTGACCAGCTGATGAATACTCTTCTGGTGCGGTTTCCTTGGTCGATTGGAGAGACTGCTTTGACTTGCACAGTTCTTCCTTCTCTGTGCCATCCCTGCTCAGCAAATATGCCAACTGGAGAAGTCACGGTGAGATAGTGTTCAGTAATCCAACTGGCTGTTAGATTATAGGAACGACTCATCGTCAGTTGAACTGTGGTTAAGTTTGATGTGTAGTCGCCACTCCAACGCGAGAATACTAGTCGGGTTTTTCCGCCACTCGTGAGGGATGGAGAAGTTGCCTTGGCTGTGGCACCTGTGTTCTCGTCATACCAGCCGTCTCCTGAAGTCTCACCTCTCCCAGGTATTATTGTGAGGCGGTATTGAGTCTTGTATTCAGCAGAAAGCGTCGCGTCTCCTGTAGTTCGGTAGATCCGGGGATTGGCTGTGTCCCCATCACTCCAGCGAGAAAAGACTAGGCGTGCTCCGGATTGCAGAGGGCGTTCCGCAAGAACCTCGACCGTTTGGATTGCAGACAGAACAGGTATCTCAATTGCGTAAGTCCCGTTTGCTGTGTAGGTTGTGCCGTTGACCTTGACCGATCCCCCTGACCATGGTAGTCTTATCGAGAGAATCGATCCTACGAGGAACTCTCGGATCATATCATTGTTGAGGCGATTGATATCGTTGAGTTGTCCAGCCGAGTCAATCAGACATCTTACTACGTGCCTGCCCACAGTAGCGTTCCAATTGACGTATATGAAACGGCTCTGACCTGCCTCTAGCACCATTGAACCAGTGTAGATGAGATTTGTGTCAAGGTATACTTGAACTGTGAAATTGGATGCTGACATCGTGCCTTGATTAGTGATCTGGAATGTAAGTGTCGTCATTCGGCCAGAGCGTGCGGGATACGGTGTGAGTTCGAATCTTGTGGCTGCTACGTCGGGTGCAGGGCCAATACGGTTGACAACGATCCGGTAGTTTTGTTCACTTGTCCCTAGTACAGAGAAGAACAGCTTGGTGGCTGTGTCGGTGAAGGTTTTGCCCGGCTTGAATGCAGCATCATCAAGTGTGGCAGTCAACGCGTTTGCGTCAACGACCCTAACGCTTCCCTGGCCCATGATATCCCCGTCGATGTAGGTCAGAAGAAGACCACTATCAGGCAGACCAATGTCAAATCCGATTCTCTGCCTAAGTTCCATGAGATAGTAACTCTTGTCAGTTATTGGAATCTTGACGACCATAGTGGTTCCATTTGTCTCAAGAGGGCTCAGTGTGATGTTTCGGACAACACCCGTTGGCACAACTGCGACCTGGCCCTCGGATATCCATCCTAGCTTGATCTTTCCCCACGCTAAAATATGGGCGGGGCTGCTGCTTGGAGGGTTGCCGTTCCAGAGTCCTTTTCCCATCAACTCCCAACGACCACAGTAGTCACTTCTCCGATATGGATCATAGAGATCAGGGAGGCCGAGAAGATGAGCGAATTCGTGCGCTACTACCCCGACAGTATCCGCTCCTTGACTCTCCAGCTCCGGAACGATCATCGCCTTCGAGTATGATATCCCGTCATGGGTTCTGAACCATATTCCCATCAGGTACGCGCACGACCAAATATCATTGGGATTGTTGGAGGTTTCTTGGCCGAGACCGGCGTGAAGCAAGATGAGATACGTGTATTGACTGAAGTCTATCTCTGAGTCTGCAGCATAGATTGCCTCTTGGATCAGTGTCCAACTATCTGGAGCCCCATCTCCGTCAGGATCGTCAATGTTAAGAGCACTGTCTCGCCCGTAAGCGCCCATGGTCTTGTTCATTTGATACCATCGAGAGACCGCTCCAGTCAAGGAAATCTTGCCATATGAGACCTCTCGGAAGTACTGGCTGACTCGATTGAACACCGTGTCTTGAATTTCATTCCTGCCCTTGGTGTGATTTTGATTGGTGAACTCAACGCAGAGCACCATTGCGGTTTGTGGCCCCGGAGCTGCGAGGGGGTATCCGTACGAGACTGTGGAGATTGTAAATGGAAGTGGCACAGGAACAGACTCGTTCAATGGCGGTGAAGAACTTGCAGAGAAAGATCTTGCATTCAACGCCCCGCTTGGCAAAGGAATGATGGTATTGTTCGATGCAATAAGCGCAAAGCCCAGAAGAACAAGCAAGCTAGGAGTTCTTATCGTGACTATTCTCACCAGATTTCCACCTTACTGCATGTATGAAGACTCGGCTCCGTACCGTGAGAACTTGCTGCATAAAACCAGTTCAAGCACAATATGATGCAGAGCAGGCTCCACATACCCCGAAAAATCAACATGCGCAGGTCATTTCTAGTGTGCATACGATCAAGAACACATGCCATTCCGAGCGGCTGATTCGGCTCTTTAAAAGTAGGTGAGAGCCAAAGCGTCCTCTGATCGCGTGTGGCCCACACGTGCTAGCCATGCTACCTAATCTTTGAAAACCAGAATCGCCAGTATGCTGAATTTCTCTGTGAGTGCCGCTATGACCTGATCGGGCAGGATTTTCCGCAGACATGAGACGGTGCAGAGAAGCGATTTCGATTTGATGCTGAGTGTCTTGATTTTCATAAGAGTCCTCTCGTACGTGAGGTCTATGGTGCGGTAGCCGCGAAATAAGTGAAGTAGCTCCTTACGGGTTTTTGGATGATACCCGGCATAGCTTTCTCCTCTACGGGACAGTCGAACATAGAGGTCTGCGAATGGCTGGGGAAGCCAAGATAGAAATGGCAACAGGAAGTGTGGCTCTATGATCTGGTATTTGCTTGCACATTGAACATATGTCGCACTACCTTGGGCCAGTACTCTCGAAAGCTCGTTAGCTAACCTTTCGCTATCCGCGATGTGTTCAAGCACATCGTTGCATAGAACAAAGTTGAAGCTTTCGTCTTTGAATGGTAGATTTGTTGCATCGCCAAGAACAAGCTCTAGCAAGAAATTCTTTCGCGCCTGCTTGACGTAGCGATGTTCTCTGTCAAGGCCCACTATACGAGACGACATATACCTGAAGTTGTCTGACAACGGGGCAGGCCCGCACCCAATATCCAAGATCGTCCTACCTTGCAGAACCACGCCCTTCAAGAGAGCGAGAATTTCTCGGGCCCTTTCTCTCGAAGTACTCGAGTATGATGTTGAACTAGAGCGAGCGGCGGTTGATGCGATGGACTCAAGTTTCTTTCCTGGAAAATCGAAGCGCATCTCCTCTGACCAACACCTTGGATGATCTGGAGCTATTCGAGTTTTGCGATGGTGTTCCAGATCGGACCGGCCTAGCCTGCATTTGTCAGCAGCAGGTGTCATTCAAGCATTGCTCGCGAGTGGTCCCGGTTACGTTCTAGTGTGATGATGTTGATCGACGTGTCGCTCTTCTCCAGACTAGATAGATAAGAAGGACTAGCAGCCCCAAGCAGACGGGAATGAACGCTGCGTTTGACATCGTCCACATGACTATCTCGTAGGTTCGAGCAATGAGGCTGGACGTCATCGCGAGAAGCTGAGTCAAGAATGGAGAGTTCTCGAAAAAGCCAGCAAGGTTACGCAGAAACTGGGACCACTGGAATATGCGATTTGCGGTTGAATCAATGCGCGTCACTACGACCACTGAGCTCTCGATAGGCTCGTAGTCGGGCTCATATGTCCATCTCGCCTTGAGGTAGATCTTGTCTACACTCTCGGCCTTCCAAACATATTCGTAGTTGCCTTGAGAATCTGTCGCAACTGTGGCAACTGGAATCCATTCCAGCGAGTCCTTACTCCATAGAAGGACAACTTCTGTTGGAGACTGGGCGGGGCTCGTTGTTCCCTTGATCGTAATTGTCTCTTTCAGGAGTAGAACTGCTGGATCTGCTTGTATGGTCACCCGACCACTGAAGGGCTCCTCCATGTCGTATCTTGCCACGACCTGCAGCGGTCCGTTCACAACGGTTGGAAGGTTGATGGCTGATCCGGATTCTGTCTGCCATCTCACAAAGGCGAATCTGCTCCTCGAAGAAGAAAACCTGACAGGATCCACTACCATCGTCAGCGTGGAGTCTGCATCGACCCATTGGCTAAGAGTAAACGGCACGGTGACAGTTGTCTGATTACCATTCACCGTTAGACCCAAAGAGGTACCTTGTGGAACCCCCTTTGCTGAGACCTTGATTTCGTACTGTCGTCTCCATATTGCCGACATCGTCTTAGGCCGATCGAGAGTGGTAGTGCCCTCATGGCTGTTGGTGTTCTGGTCTCCGGTCCACCTGGAAAAGACGAGTCTTGTGCGGTTCGAGAGATCAATTGCGGGGTGTACTGAGAACCTAGCGGTCACGCCCTCGTCGTACCATCCCTCCCCGGCAGGCGATCCATACGGAGATTTGACTGACAGATAGAACTGCGTCTTGTACAGTGGGTATAGATCCGTGTTCTGCGAGATTCTTACCAAGGCAGGGTTCGATTTTGTGAGCCACTTCCATTCGCTAAATACTCGTCTCGTACCGACTGTGGTTGATGCCTCCTTTTGGGCCTCGATCTGAATATCTCCGCCAGGAACTTTGAGTTCGATCCTCCCTAAGCGGTCAGTGCGGAACGGAAATCCATTGATCTTGGTTGTGATATTGCTCTGATCAGTGACCACTGTCAGAGCATAAGGGAACACGCCGGGCATCCATTGCGCTGAGATGCTCTCAAATGCAGCGAGAGTGAAATCATTCAAGCACAGTGTGTGTCCTCGGAGCACATGATCACGATCGGAGTCAAACAGATAGAAGATTGAGTAACAGTATCGCCCTTGATGATCGTCGATCAGTAGCCAGAGCTCGCTTGTCCCGGGAAAAGTTCGATAGAGGAGAGGATAAAGAGACAAGGTTTGTGTTCGGTTCATGTAGAGGCCTCCATCACTGTTGATGAAGAGTGTTGGACCGAGAGCAGATATTCCGCTCGGGTTTTTCGCCTGAGGAACGATTGACATTCTTGGCATCTTAGGAGCGGGAGTGGAACTTGTCTTGTTCTTGACGTAGTCCGCGCCATAGAATATGTAACCATCGAGCAGAGAAGAGTCGTAGTCGTAGTGCCAGAGAGTGAAATAGCCGGTTCCATTGCGCAAGTAGAGATACATTACCCTGAAGTTGTCGGAGGTGACATTTGCTAGGAATACTACCCACGTATTTGTCTTCGCATCGTACACTGTGTTCCAGGGAACAACTCTGAAGTACTTGCCCTTCATGAAGATCAATCCTCCCGCATTGGTAGCTTTCACATAGTCTCCGCTCTTCGTTTCCGCATCGACAAAGAATTCCACAGCTGACAACAATGGAGGGCCAAGAAGAGGTGAAACCCCTGTCGATGGAACGCCTGGAACCGGGATACCGGGAGACAAAGCTGCTGGCGCTTGAAGCCGGGGCAATGATCCCTGCCCGCTGAATCTGTTGGCGGCTGTGGCTTCACAAAATACTCCCGCGATCACGCTGACAAACAGTAGTGCGAGTACTGACTCCGTACGCAACTTCAAGGTGTGAGTTCTCCGACAGACGTGATGTAGCCTGATGCGATTCGTATAATGTTTTGACGCAAGTACGCATAAAACCCAAGGGGCATGCCATTCGCAGTTGTCACAATCGAATCTGATTCACAATAGTCTTGATGCGGGCGACTGCACTCGAAGTGTGACTTCAGCGCCTGAGGAGATCGTGATTGGTGCCCTTCTACCCGGTGTTCAATACCAGCAAAAGATGATTCGACGCCCTGTGACTGGGTTTCTAACCGAGTGACTCTGGTGTTATTGTATGTTGCGTGCGATCAATATAGATCAGGTGCTGCTCTGGTCCGCTTTCTAGACACATTCAGGGAATAAGGATTGCTCATCGTCGCGTCTCGAAAGGCATGTCATGTCGGATAGTGTGCACCGCGGACCAAAAGCCACATAAGAAGTGACCAAATCTTAGATCGAGATCTCGGACTGACAGAATGTGGAAGGCATCTGACTTGTCTGGTCTGCGCGTCCGGCGAAGGGTATTGGTCTCAGTCATTATTCTCACAACCATTGTGAGCGTGGCTTCGGTTTCCAAGGAGATGTCAGGTTCCGAGATAGACATCGTAACCAGGATCGAGAAAGGTACAGATTGGATTCTTGAACAAGCTGTGGAATACCAGAAGGGCAGATACGCCTTCTCGGGAGGGGTCGGAAAATCAGATGAAGCGAGAATCTACTTAGAGGACAACGCAAGGACTGCGTGGGCCTTGGCCAACTATCACAAGGATCTTACTTCGACAAGACACGACAAGTGGCTCAAGGCATCAGTCGAATTCATCTTGGAAGGCCAGACCAAGAATTCTGACTTTAACAGATACTACGACATGAAGCGAGGGGAATGGGTTGGATCTGGATCGTTCTACTACTGGAATGCTCATGTGATCGCTCTGCTGGCGCAGACCGCTTTCACAATGCGGCAGCTTCCCGAAAGATCAATCGAGCACACATTCTGGGACAAGGTCATGCAGAAGATTGGGGCATGTATCGACTCATGGACAGGAGTAGCGATGAAAGCAGATGGAAGCTGGGAAATATCCTATCCTGAGTCCCGCCCAGTTCGCGTAGAGGATGTGGGAATGATGCTGAACGCACTCTCATGTCTATCCGGGTACGAAAAGATGTGGGGGGACAGTGGTCGAGCTGAGAAGTTCTCCAGAGCCGCCAGTAAGACTTGCGATTGGATTCTGAATCAGCAAGAGATGAGCCAGAGCTCTTGGGGATACGGTGGTTACTATGATGATCAATCGAGGACGATTCAGGCGAGTCTGTCCAACGGAAGAGTAATCTTCGGCCTTCTCTCATACTGGACTTTCATAGGGCTGACAGTGCAGGAACCGAATTACAACCTATTGAGAAACAGGATGATAGCTTGGACAGATGGCTTTGTCGTGAGAATGACTGATCAACATGGTGGCCCTGGAGAGAACCGGACAGAGCTACTAGTATCGTTCTATCCAAAGAGGGCTTTGGTTGCAGCGGAATTTGTCCGGGACCTGATGCTTATCTGGGTGGACTTGGGAGGCTCCTACTACTGGTCCCTCACTGAGCTAACATACAACTGGCTTGTCGGAAAGAATGAGATGCAGAGAGACATGCAACAAATGAACGAGCATATGGCATGGAGAGGCAGTTTCTCCTCCGGAATGCAGAACTCTACCTATGTAGATCCTGAATCCACGACCGAGATAACCGCTGAATGTGTGGAGGCTATGCTTCACGCAATGACAATAGACATTCCAGAGTTCCCTCACTTCAAGTATCCTGTGGCCTCTACGATCGTCTCGGCGGCAGCATTACTCATCATCCTGACAAGAAGACGGAGAACGACTTAGAATCTGAGACACCGGGTACTACAAGAACTTCGAAGGCTTTCGGAATTCGTAATCAGCGATTCAGATCTCAATTGCGATGCGTGCGGAGCAAATCCTTGGATTTCCTTGCCGAATAGATCTTTCTCGCCACAATAGACACGAAGCAAACAATGGCAGACAAGACGGCAATACGTATCAGCATGGGATACACGGTCTGACTCGGCAGCGTCTGAGTTCGAAGTACGGTGATCCTCCCTGGAGAGCTGTACAGGCCGCAGACTAAGGATTCGTGCAGAGGAACAAGTGCATATACTGCGCTTTCTTCTTCGTCGAAACGTAGAACGTCCAGACGCTTCAAGCCCCGGTCCAATTTGAGAACTCTTCCTGGCCTCGAGTCTAGACCAGCATATACAAACCCTTGATGAACTATGAGGCTCCAGACACTGTCTTCTCCCGACGAGAAATGTGCCGCGGATCCGACCTGTTCAAAGGTGGTCAGGTCGATTTTTGCTATTCCTCCAGGCTTGGAGTAAAGCCCTGAGAACAGCAGGTTGTCTGAAATAGCGACGGCGTAGCAGTAGTCCTCTCCGGGCTGGAGTCGGAGTGATCGCACTTCCTGAAAAGTCTCTAGCTTGATCTTCGCTACTCCTCCAGGCCGCATGGCGATATTTGTGTAGAGGTATCCATCCTTGATCGCCATAGAGTACACGCTGTTCTCGCCAGGTGCCAGTTCAAGAAGGTCGACTCGCTGAAAGGTCTTGAGATCGATCCTGACTATCTTGCCGGGGAACATTCTCAAACCTGCGTAGAGGAAACCGTCTGAAGCAGCGAGACAGGTGATCCAGTTTTCACCTTCCCGGAGAGTCAGTGCCCCGACCTTGGAGAAATTGCTCGTGTCAATCTTCACAATTCTTCCAGGAGACATGTACAGCCCAGCATACAGGTATCCGTCGACAACCATTAGAGAGTAGATTGAGTTCTCTCCATCGGACAGCTTCAACGAAGGACCAGCAGTCCTCATGGAAACCGTATTGATTCTTGCTACGATGCCTGGGAAGGTGTTCATCCCGGCGTAGAGCGTCGTCCCTTCCATGGCAAGAGATGTGATCTTGTTTTCTCCGGGACCGAGTGTTATGGAATCGTTAACCGTAAGACAGTATGCTGCTCTCGAGACAAGCGAAGTCACAAATGTGAGGCATAGTATCACGGCTAAGATGCAGGAGGACCGAGGAAAGTAGGCTTGTGCCTTGAAAGGCGAAGCTTCATTTGACACAACAGTCTCTTCTTGCCTCAATCCAGGCCCGACCTCATCATGACACATTTTCGCATTTGAATGACCTATCTTCTCAGACTCTCGGCCTTCCAAGCAGTTCGATCGGTCGCCTTGCTTCTTTGACAGATCTGTCTCAGATGCGCGCGCTGTTTACGGGCTAGGACCCGTAGGTTCGTCTTCTTTTCTGGTAGGTTCGAATAGCTCGCAACAGGTCAATCTTTCGGAATTCAGGCCAGTATACGTCGACAAAGCATAGTTCGCTATATGCAGATTGCCAGAGAAGAAAGTTGCTGAGCCTCTCTTCTCCAGATGTTCGTATGATCAAATCTGGGTAAGGGTTTGGCAGATGTGCTGTGTACAGGTATCTGCCGAAGCTCTCCTCGTCTATATCGTTCGACGTGATCTTTCCGGCTCCCAAGTCTTGCGCTATTTTCTTCGCGGCGTCGACTATTTCAGCTCGCCCGCCATACGCAATGGCGATGTTGAGAAAGTGTCTGTTGTAGTTCTTTGTCTGATCTTCTATTCTCCTGAGAAGATCTTGCACTTTCTCTGGAAGAAGCTCTATTTTTCCAATAGCTGTGACTCTAACCTCGTTCTCCCTCAGCCTATTGTCATTCACAAGCTTCTTCGCCGTCTCTTCCACAATTGAGAATATCTGATCAACCTCGCTCTGAGATCTTTGGAAGTTCTCGGTTGAGAAAACATATGCTGTCAGCGTTTCGATCCCAAGTTCAAGAGACCAGGTTGCGAGGGCCATTCCTTTCTGTGCGCCTGATTCATGTCCTTTCCATTGGGGGAGTAGACGCTCAGCAGCCCATCTTCGGTTTCCGTCCAGAATCACGGCAATGTGCTTAGGTTTCTCTCCGTTCTTCACCTGGTCAAAGAGCCATTTTTCGTAGATCTTGTATACTCCAGATGTCTCCAGTAGGCCACGCAGCATTTCTGAGCACTATCCTCTTGGGCTTCGCTCCCTACAATGACAAGGTTCCATGTTGCTCATCATTTGGATGGATCTTGAGAGAATGGATCTAATTGCAGGAGCGGTCTTGGAGGCTACTTCCTCGACCTCTCTCTGGCTTATCTGGTTCTGCATACCTGCAGCCTTGTTTGATACGAAGGCAATGGAAGCGTAGCACAGTCCTGCTTCTCTGGCTAAGAAGACTTCCGGAGCGGAAGTCATTCCGACCAGATCGCCTCCCAGAAGGCCAAACATCCTTATCTCCGCTGGAGTCTCAAATCTCGGGCCTTCCGTGCAAACCATCACTGAATCAGTCCAGACTCTTGCTACAAGATTCTTTGCCGACTTGATCAAAATCTTCCTTAGGCTCTGACAATAGGGTGCGGTAACATCTACATGAGTGACTGGGCCGCTGTCGTAGAAGGTCGCTTGTCTGGTTCTCGTGAAATCCATAATGTCAATGGGCACAGCGATGTCGCCTGGTACGTACTCCTTGTTGATGGCGCCGACTGCGTTTGTAGCAATGATTCTTTCGACGCCTAGATCCTTCAAGGCCATGATGAGTGCTCGATAGTTCACCTTGTGAGGCGGAACTTCGTGCTTGGGGCCGTGTCTGGAAACGAACGATATCTCGCTGCCATTGATCGTCCCAACCGTTATTGCTGGTGGTTTGCCGTACTTAGTTTCGATCTCGATGACATCTTTCTCTTCAATCAGCTTTTCTAGTCCTGATCCGCCTACGATGGCTATCTTGGCCAATGGAGTCCTTCCTTGTAAGGCAGTTCAGAAGTATCGGACAGTGTTGGATCCGAGCCGGACATGGTTTGCTTCCTAATCTAGACAAGTCCTTTCTCGACAAGAGTTCTGAACTCGTCAAGTGAGAGCTTTTCGCCTTTCTTCAGCTTTTCTTCAGCTGAAGACTCGATTCTTTCTTTGACTTCCTGCTGTTTTCTGAGGCGCTTCATTTGGTCTTCAACCACGATTCTCTGCTTTGCCTCCTTGACCTTGATGTACTCCAGATGGGCTTCGTCTGCCTGTTTCTTGAGCCCAACATACTCTCGATGTATCTCGTCGGCCTTCTCCTTTACCTCCGATGCCTGTTTCACCGCCTCAAGCATCTTCTCATGATAGAGTTCGCTTTCCTTCGCCAGCTCGCTCATCTTTTCGTGCGCCTCGTTTGCCTTCAATCGAGCCGCCCCTATGCCTGCTTGAAGCATTATGGCTTTGTCTTTCAGTTCACGAATCTTCTCGTGGACCACAACTCGAGATTCGAACTGTTTTATTTGGCCAATCAGTCTTGCTTCTTCCTTTGGAGACAGGGCGCTTGTCTGGATCCGCCATTCTAGATCGTCCATCTTTCTCTTGAGCTCTGAGTAGCTGCCAGAGGCTTTTGTCTCAAGGTTCTGAATAATCTTCTTGACCGAGTCTGTTTTCCCTTTTCGTGTAACCAGATGTTTTCTGGACTCCTCTCGCGCCGCCTTAAGTTCTCGAACCTGCTGGTTCAGTGAATCTCTCCTCTTCTTCAGTTCCTGAATCTGCTCTCTCAGTTTCTGGAACTGAGAATTCAATTCGTCTCTCTCCTTGGCCAGCGCCTGTGCTTGACCGTCGAGATGGTTGCGTTTGATTCTCAATGAAGAGATCCTCTCGTCGAGATCTTCGACAGTCTCCGTTATCTGTGCCATTCTTAGCCCTCAGCACTTGACGGGCATTTGGATAAGACGGAGAACCACTTTCTTAATTAAGCTTTGGCGAATCGTTATAACGTCGCCTCCAGAGGGGTTGGACTCGGGGCGCCGGATCTCACCTGGATTTGTTTCAGTTGACAAATAGTGTTCGTCAGGTCAGATTCGATCGATTCTTCCGGGTTCTGGGGCTCACTTGTTCTGCAGAAGTATCCTTACGTCCACTATGCTGGCTCCTTTTTCATAGGCCATGACTGGATTAAGATCCATCTGATTGATTTCCTGATTCTCCATCACCATCTCTGACGCCCTGAGGATTATGTCAACTAATGTCTCCTCGTCGACTGGTGGCTTCCCTCTGTAGCCCCTCAAGATCGGATACGCGTTGATCTCGCGTATCATCTCTTGAGCATCCTGGCTGGAAATTGGCGCTATTCGGAAGGTCACATCCTTTAGGATCTCAACAAATACTCCACCAAGACCGAACATTAGGGTCTGTCCAAAATGGGGATCAGTCAGAGCTCCAACAATCACCTCTATCCCCTGAGGGACCATCTTCTGCACTAGGACGCCTTCGATTCGCGCCGAGGAGTTGAATTCTCTTGCGTTTTCTATGACTTTTGAAAATCCTTTCTCCGCGTCAAGCAGAGTCCTCACATCAAGGAGGACTCCGTGAGCTTCTGTCTTGTGGAGGATATCCTTCGACACAATCTTCAGCACCACTGGAAGCCCAATTCTATTTGCAGCCCTTGAGGCTTCTTGCGCGGTTCTCACAACTTCAGACGGAGGGATTGGCATGTGATATTCACCGCAGATTTCTTTGGCTTCAGTCTCAAGCAGGTTTTGACGACCTTCATTCAATGCGGTTTGAATGATCCTGCCTGTTTTTTCTCTCGTCTCCTTCACACCCCGCTGCCGATACCCAAGATTGCAGAGTCATGGTCGTCTCAAAGAGATTTGAGACAAATGCTCTTAAGCTTTGCAGAGGTTGCGGCAGATGAAATTAGAGCTTCGTATTTCCCACGGTAGAGGGAGGTTGAGGCGGGCTGGGCGGCCATGTAGCTAGGGATGCATAGTACCACAGGACGATTTCACCGTTTCGTGGCTTGAACTGGTCTGCTCCTGTTTCACCGAGAAGCCAAGTGTTGGATGACACACTCCATCTGTACCAGAGCCATGCCCTACTCTTCGTGTTCTCTAGGCCGTCTATTGATGTCACCATCGCGCCGATAGGATACACATCGGTTTTTGTCTTCGCCAAGCGAATTGTTATGGAGAGAAGTGACTCTCCAGAAAGAACCATCATATCTCTATGCTGTCTACGATGCGCAGATCCATTCCCGTAATCGAAAATCACACTTATTCTGAGAACGGTTGCCTCGTATCGACGGAGCGTTTCAGAGTACTGATATCCATAGTACGCTGAGAGCATCGAGGCTATCAAGGCCCAACAATAGAGCACCACAGCCAACATCTTCCAAGGAGGCTTTCTATCTGGAAACATGTGATCTCACTCCGACTATTCTCTGAATGGAGAGGTTGAGGGGACCGACTCCTAGAAAAAAAAGAATCCCATTGCTGATCTCATGAATCAATGCGAACGGGATTCCAGACACCATGACTGCGAGGACGGTCAGATGGGTCGTTTCAAACCAACTGATTGTCACCGCACTTAGGAGGTTGGTTACCACATCGTAGATGAAGCTCAGAATAAAACCTGTGACAGCCATCTCCCAAGCGAATACCTTTGGACTTCCAGAAGTGATTCTGGTGCACTTTCCGATGAGACCGCCTGTAACGCCAAAGAGCGACTCGGAAAGCATGCATCCTACCCATATAGGTAGAATGAACCCGTACGGATTGATGGACCCATAGACTGCCCAAACCAAGATACCAACCAAGCAGCCAACATACATCCCAAACTGCAGGCCGCTTACAAAGACGATTAGATCCATTAGCTTCACGTTTGGCAACCATATCAGCGCATAGTTGCTCGCAAGGCAGGCGGCTACTAGAATGGTGATCATGGAGATCTCTCTCGTATCCGATTTTCTCCTTACTACTATCAGGGCCAGACACATCAGGACCACAGCGAGAACTATCCATGCAGCCAGCGGCACTCCAAACACGATGCCGGTCAGCGACAAGGGGATATCATATCGATCCATTTTGCGCAGATATTCCAAGTATTTGTTGCTAGGGGATCTGCTCTTCTCCCCTGGTGGCCACTCGGGTCAACTCTGCGTAGAGATCGACCAATCCTGTATTGTCCTTGGCGGATACTGGGATCGGATCGAATTCTAGTCCTGAGGTTGTTATTGACCGAGCTAGATCTCTGATTACGATTGAAGCGGTTCTGCTCAATTTCGTTTCGATCTCCGATTCCAAGGAATCGAGCTCCTCCGACCTCAACAGGATATTCTTCAACTCCTCTGGGTGGACAAGATCGATCTTTGTTAGGGCGTATACCTGAGGGAGCGACAGTCTAGTGTATATTGCTGTTGCAAGAAACATGTTTGACACGTAGTTCAGTGGGTTTCGGCAGAATGGGGCATCAAACAGATAGAGAATAATTGTTGCTTCGTCACTAAGAGCCTTGGTTATGAAAGATCCACCTTCTCTGAAGGCGAAGAGCTCCATTTGGCCTGGTGTGTCAACTAGGAGAAGGTCTGTTCCGCTTTCATCGATCTCTTCCTTGATTTCTTCGATATATTCTCCGACTAGATCTGTTGCCATGATTAGGGCTCCGTTTGGACCTAGTCGGTACTGTGTCATCAAGCTCTCAATGTCTACATGGGTGCGTACGTCCACATCGGCCGTGTATGGGAGGTTTTGAGCTCCAGGGTCTAGGTTCAGTACGACGACGTTCTGTCTGCGGAGCCTTAACCATTCCTGAAGGCTAGCGGTGAGTAGCGATTTCCCTGAACCTGCCATCCCTACCACAAAGATCACGTTCAATGAGTGCTCACCAGCATTGTCCGTCATGGGTCGGCGTAGCTTCGAAACCCAGATTCCTCCACATGGCCTCTTCAGAGTCTAGCCTGAAACCTCATCGCCACGCCAACCACTATCGCGTAGGATGTGAGGTAATGAAAAGCTTTCTGCACGAGGCTTGTAGAGCAAGTGTGCTACTTCGAACTTTTGGCTAAGAGATGTTTCATGTGGGAGATTGCTCGCGATATTGCTTCTCGGCCTTCTTCAAGGTCTCTTCCTGTGTATGAGAAGTCGAGTCGGATATGAGACCTGTCTCGCCCTTCCCCCCCTTGTGGGTGCGATTTTATGTAGATCTCTCTTTCCTGCTTCATGACTCGATCTATCAAAGGAGCAAGTTCCGACTCAAAGACACGAGACACTTCCACTGTTCGAGAAACATGTCCACTGCTTCCAGATTTCGACCTGATCATAGGCGCAATGTGCTGAGAGAAGATCGCTTGCAGCTCCTTAGGTACACCGGGCAGGCATACTATTGCGGTTTTCCTGAATTCAACCAACATACCTGGTGCCGTGCCCACCGGGTTGAGAACAGGTTTGGCCGTCACAGGGAAGGTGGCCATTTTGAGTCGGAATTTGGTGAGCGTGAACCGGTGTGAAGAGAAGATCTCTCTGTATCTGGTTTTGATCTGGCTGAGAGCCTCCTTGTTGACCCTCAAAGGTAGTTTTGTGGCACGGGACACTCCCTGAATAGTCATGTCATCGAAAGTCGGCCCTAGGCCTCCGGAGGTTACCAGGAAATCGGGCTTCCGTTCCAAGATCTCCTCTATCGCCGCCTGGATCTCTCGCACATCATCACGCACTGTGGTTATTCGCTCAACTGTTCCTCCCAGAAGAGTTATCTTGCCTGCAAGCCAAGTTCCGTTAGTGTTTACAGTCTTGCCGAGCAGCAGCTCATTTCCTACACAAAGTAGCTCGACTTCACAAGCCAATTTCGGGCATCTCAGGTAGGTAGAGAACTATTTTTTCGAAAGCCACCATTTCAGGTATTCTTTCTGTCTCTTCTTACGTTCCTCGTCCGCTGTGACCCGGTGTTCATACAGTTTCTCTCTTCCTTCCATAAGATCCTGGCTCGTGAAGGTCATTCCGCAACTTCGGCACGTATATTGCTTGAGAACGGAGTCGTATGAAAGATCGCCGCCGCACTCAAGGCAGTAGTTGGGCATTCTCCACATCCGCCAATAGAACGTCCGGTTGATCTAGTTAAAGATTCTTTGGTCAGTTCTGGTCTGTTTGTGATCTGGTTCCAGGTGGGACCTTGTCTTGGCGCCTTTTGATGAGATACCCAACGACAGCTCCGAGTATGAAAATCCATTGCGCTAGGAAGACGGTCATGTTAGGGAGGCCAGCGACTTTTGTTGAGGATTGAAGAGCGTGTTTCTTAGCATTGAGGGCGTGCAGAAGTGCAGACGTGTAGTTCATTGATGAGTATTCCTTGTCTACTTGTGCGAGGAGCGTCTCTACCTCGTTGAGCTCGGAGATTGTGGCGTAGCCTGTGACTTTCGCAGCAGCGGTGTTTCTTAGTTCAGAGAGCTTGACGGTTGTCTCGAACATAATCTGATCAGTGTGCATTCTGCGGAGCGCATCTTTGTCGAACTGGCTGAAATTGTAGTCATGACAGAAGTAGCTCATCGCCGACGAGACGAAGTCATGTGTGTCTCCGTACTGGTGGGGATGCATGAGCCCGAAGATGTGGCCGACTTCATGGATAATGAGTTGACTAAAACCTATTCCTTTGCCTGGCTGGGGAGGTTCCACGATATTCCCACGGTCAAATTCATTCTCCTGTGTGAGTGCACAGATCACCATGTCCTCTTGAGCTAGGCCCCACAGTGTCTCTTCTCCTGGAGATGGAGCGGTTACATCCCACTTGTACGTGTATCCCAAGTATGATTTGCTGAAAGCAAAACAGAAAACAGGTATCGTATACTCCTTCTCGTTTTGAGACATGTTCGCTACGTAGCGACCTAGCCTCGTCTGCAGGAACTTGTAGATCGGCCGGAGATCGATGAAGGATTGAGTCGCATCCCTTGAACGCTTGTAGGAGCTGGCCATCTCTTGCAGAAGCTCTTTGTCATCTGAGCAGTTCTGAAACTTGATGACAACTTCGATGTTTGAGTACGGGAGCAGATTCCTGTAGGATTTCTCAATCAGATCTGGTTTGACGGTTTTGGTTATCGGGTTCTGTTCCTTTTCTTCCTTTGTGCGATTGTCCAGAACCGTGACAACAATTCGATACTTCTCCGAGTATTTTGGGGCATATGTGAATTGTGGAACCGCCAAGTTCCACACCGATTCCCAGATGTAGTCAGATAGGTACTCGGTGAGCCATCTCGATCCATAGGTCGTGCGTACGTCGATTTCCAGCGCCGTGGTCACAGCTTGAAGAGGAGCGTCATTGGGCGTGTTGAATGAAGGTCCGGCGCTCAGATCGAGGAACCAGAATCCGTGATGACCTCCCCAAGCCGTCATGAACTCTCTGTTCCGAACTCTATACCCCAAGTCTAGATCATAGTATTCAACGTTCAAGTAGTGCGGAGTTGGAGGCTTCTTTAGCCAAGGTCTGGCTATCTGATCATATGTAATTGATGGCAGTTGAGTCATGTTGGCGATGAAGAACGTGTAACCATTACTTGGAAATCCCCCGTACTTTGCTCGATTCTCGTAAAGCCAGTCTTCCAGTTTGTTTGCGTCATAGAGGAAGTTGCGAATGGAGACCCCAAACCAAGGATTCGGCATCTCCTTGATGGTTTCTATCTTCTTCAGATAGGCCACCAAGTCCTTCTCGAAGTCGGCGCTGGCGAAGAGGAAGCTGTAGTCGAGTTTGAACGTGACTCCGGTGTCTTTTGGTTCGGTCAGAATCTGGTTTACTCGCTTGAAAGGAATGTTTTCTTTCCAGAGCATGTAGGTCGTGTTGATGTTCGATTGGTTGAATCCAATGAACACGATCTTGACGGTCAGCGGCACCGTTTTGGTTGCGATCAGGGAGGTCTCAATGTTTCTGCCGGACGCTCCTGTAGCATGGAGCTGGATTCCTGATGCAAGAACGATCAGACTAACTAGTTCTACGGTGAGGAGCAGTCGAAGGAGCTTTTCCATTCATTTGACTTCCTGAACCAGACTGCTAGACCATTAATGCATGATATAAGCAATTGCGCCACATCGACACAATAGAACTGCCTTCCGAACATGGCGATGGACTTATTCTTTGCCTCGTTCTGGAACGTAGTAGTGCTCCCCAAGTTCCCTTTGTGTCCGATCGGTTTTGCTTCCTAGCTTGTTGACGCGGGGTCTCCCTGTCTCTGGGTCTCTGCGGAATGTGATGTCCATCTGTCGCAGGAACTCGTTCATACCATCGCGCAGAGATGAGGGAGACGCTGCGGTGCCGCAGATGCCCGGTGTTCCAGAGAAGATCATCAGTCGATCTGCCATGAAATCTTGAATGGCTATGTCATGCTCCACGACATATGCAAAAGCCTCGTTTCCCTCAACTACCTTTCGTATCGCTTTTGCGACAGATAGTCTTTCCTCCACATCAAGATACGCGCTTGGCTCGTCGAGGAGATATAGTTGGGCTTTCTTTGCTAAGCAGGCACTGACAGCAACTCTTTGCAGTTCTCCTCCACTCAGATCTTTGACGTCTCTCTCCATGAATGCTTCGAGTCCCAACGGGCGCACTATTTCGTCTTTGAAGTATTCGGAGTCGTATCTTTCACCTGCGATGTTGCGAAGAAGAGCGTCCACTGAACCCTCGTACTCGGCTGAGATGTACTGCGGCTTGTAACTGATGGAAAATCCGTTGAGACCTGAGGCAGTGCCTTGATCTGGTTTCTCTAGGCCCGCGAGAAGCTTGATGAAAGTTGTCTTGCCAATGCCATTAGGTCCGACTATGCCTATTACTTCGCCACGTTTGATGTCTCCTTTTTCGACCTGGAGGGAGAATCCTTTGAAGCGCTTCTCCATGGGAGTCCATTCAATACCCCATGGCTGGGAGGCTGCAGCTTCTCTGGGGGGTTTGACATGGAATCTTATTGCTTCGGACCTGAATCTCATGTTCTCATCGGATATGAAGCCGTTCAGGAAGATGTTGATCCCAACTCTCACGCCGTGAACATGGGAAACAATCCCGTATACTCCAGGTTCTCCATAAAGGACGCAGATCTGGTCTGACAAGTAGTCTAGCATTGCTAGGTCGTGTTCAGATAGGATAACGATCTTCTTCTCATCGACAATTGACCTGATCAGCTTCGCAGCTCTCATCCTTTGGCTGACGTCAAGGTGACTGGAGGGCTCATCGAAAACATATACATCTGCGTCTCTGCAGACTGCCGCGGCTATTGAGACTGCTTGAAGCTCTCCTCCACTCAAAACTCCTATCTGCCGTTCACTTATGCTATTGATCTGAAGCTCCTGTAGGACTCTGGCGAGTATCCCCTTTTCGTCGACTTTCTTTAGGATGGAAGACACCTTCCCCTTGATCTTTCTCGGTATCGCGTCAACGTATTGCGGCTTGTGCACGACCCTCAGCTTGCCTTTGCTGAGGCGTTGAAAATACTCCTGAAGAACTGATCCTCGGTAATGCTTGACTACTTCAGGCCAGTCCGGGGGGGAATCAGATCGTCCCAGATTGGGTTTTATCTCTCCCGAGAGCATCTTGAGTGCAGTGGACTTGCCTACGCCATTCCTACCTATTAGACCTGTGATGATTCCTTCCTGAGGAATTGGGAGTCGGTAGAGCTTAAACATGTTTGGCCCGTATCTGTGGCTACATTCTCCCTCCAGTTCTTCAGGCAGGTTTACTACGGTTATGCAGTGGAATGGGCATTTCTTGACGCAGATCCCGCAGCCGGTGCAGAGAGACTCAACGATTATCGGTTTTCCCTGATCCTCACTAAACCTGATAGCCTCAATCTTGGAACGGACAGGAGGACAGAATCTCAAGCACGGTTGGTTGCATTCCTTGGGCTTGCACCTCTCTCTGTCGATAACTGCCACCCGAACCATTGCGGACAACTCAGGAATCGATCAGGAAAACAAGAAGCATACTTCGGTAAGGTCTATGAAAAGAAAGAGAATGGAGGCGATTACCACTCTTCTTCCTCGAACTCTTCGTCTTCGCCCCACTCTTCCTCTTCGTCTTCAACTGGCTCTTGTGCGGGCAATATTTGGTCCTCCCAAAATTGCGAGCTGAATCTTGCCTGTGTCATGATTGATTTAAGGTTTTTGGCATCGGCCAAGAAGAGTGGACGGATCGCAGCCCGGACTGATTTTCGGTTTGTGACCATCTCGAGATCATACTCTTCAGAGGTGGCATCGCGATTCCCAGCAATGGGCTAGTGTCAGATTGTTCGCCACTGTTTAATCCTTAACAAGAGGATTGCGGTCAGCATTAGACACACTCTGTGCGACATGCCGTCGTATGGAGGGACCAGACCGGCGGCAGGGAGACAAGCGCACGAAGGAGAGAGATCTGACTGGTTACCCTAGAGGCGAGACGTGCGTGAGGCTGCTGTGATGACCAGCATATTGAGAATAGATCAGCGAAGACCCGATCCCGAAATCATTGAAGAAGCTGTTAGAGTCCTGGATGCTGAAGGCGTAGTGATGTATCCCACTGAGAGCAGCTATGCTTTGGGTGTGAATGCGCTGAAGTCAAGTGCCATTCTGAAGGTCTTTGAGATCAAGGGAAGGTCTACGGACAAGGCCATCCCAGTGATCGTTGCGGACCTCAGGATGTGGAAGAGATACGCCTATTTCAGCGGAGACGCAGAAACGCTTGTCAAGAGGTTCATGCCAGGGCCGTTGACATTGGTTCTTAGGAAGAGAACCTCGGTGCCAGATGTCTTGAGCCCATCAACGATCGCTGCGAGGATACCGGGGCATCCTGTGGCTTTGGCATTGGTCAAGAAGGCGGGCTATCCGATCACGTCGACAAGCGCGAACATCTCAGGCCAGCCTCCTGCCTACAGTGTTGGAAGCATTCCCAAGTCACTGGCTCTTGCAACAGATCTCATCTTGGATGCCGGTGCTTTGAGACGGAGAAAGTATTCAACAATTGCAGATCTTGCGGAGGGTGAACCCATTGTCACAAGGGAGGGGGCGATCGCCGCCTCAATGATCCTGCGGGCACTCGGGAAGGAGAGAAGCAGAAAATGAGCGGAAGAAGACTGTTGTGTCTTGGCATAGAAGGCACAGCGCACACACTTGGAATGGGGTTGGTCGATTCTGACGGAAGAGTACTGGCAAATGTGAGGCATTCGTACATTCCTCCCTCAGGAAGGGGAATCCACCCACGGGATGCATCACAGCATCATTCAGAGGTTTCAGGCAAGGCTCTGCATGAGACCTTGAAGCAAGCGAAGGTGGATCCCTCAGCCATAGATCTCATAGCTTTCTCGATGGGCCCGGGCATGGGACCATGTCTCAGGACAGCAGCTACCATTGCCCGGGTATTGGCCAAGTACCTAGAGATTGAACTCGTAGGAGTGAATCATGTTCTTGCTCATATCGAGATCGCACGACTTGTGACAGGTGCACCTGACCCAGTAGTGCTCAACGTGAGCGGAGGTACAACCCAACTGGTAGTCTTCGAGAAGGGAAGATACCGCGTTTTCGGGGAAACCTTGGATATCGCAATCGGAAACGCTTTCGATGTCTTTGCAAGAGAATCAGGAATTCATGACCCAACGAATCCGTGGCCCGGCCCCAAGTTTGTTGAGACTGCTGCAAGAGGAAGTAAGTACATTGAACTCCCTTATCTTGTGAAGGGTATGGACTTAGCCTTCTCAGGCTTGGTGACTCATGCGCTCCGATTGTTCAAGGAAGGTCAGAGAATTGAAGATCTCTGTTACAGTCTGCAAGAGACGGCTCTCGCAATGCTGACGGAGGTGACCGAGAGAGCGATGGCCCATACGGAAAAGAACGTCCTGTTGTTGACAGGCGGATCTGCCAGAAACAGGCGTCTCCAAGAAATGCTGCAGGTGATGACGAAAGAGCGAGGCGGAGAGGTCCGAGTTGTCCCTCCAGAGTTCGCAACGGACAACGGCGTGATGATTGCGTGGACCGGGATTCTATCCCACCGTGCAGGCATCACAACGCCGATAGCGAAAAGCTTCGTGAAACCCAGATGGCGCATAGAGGAGGTTGAAGTGCCGTGGATCAGCGAGGAAGATCAAGTGAGACTGAAGCATCGACAGTCACGCAGGGCAAGAAAGGCCTGAGACGTTTTGCTCGACCCATCCTCTCCAAGAGGCACCAATGAATCCACCCGACAAAATAGGCCAGTGCATTAACAAATCTCAGGAAAGGAACAAAGATGCAGTGTGCGGCATCTCCGGTCTTTCGATACAACGTTATTGCTCCAGGCGTGAACCGTATTATGTTGTATGCCAAGAGCAGGGGGGCCACCCAGACAAGCCTAAGATCGACTGCAACCATCAGAGGGGACAGAAACATCACACCAATCCAGAAGAAACACAGTCTGATCTTCCGGGTGAAGGTTTCTGGATGCCTTTCGGTTAACTGTTTGAAGCCTCTTCCCCAGATCAGACGCTGACGAAAGAAACTCGGCAAATCATCCGGGTTCTTCGTTCTCGCAACAACTCTTCTGTTTATCTCGGATTTGAATCCTAGTTTGGTGATTCTCAGGTATAGTTCGGCGTCTTCCCCTGCGTTCATTTGCTCGTCGAACAAGCCTGCTTTGTCAAGTGCCTTTCGTGAATAGGCGACATTGGCGCCGAAAGGCCATTTCCTGTCTACCTCATTCTGCATCAACTCAACAGTCTGGGCAATCATGTTGGAGGAGTTGGTTGCACGCACTTCCCCTCCTACGCAGTCCACTACGTTCCCCTGAAAAGACCTGTCAAGTTCCCTAAGTGAGCCTTGCTCTAGGATGCAATCACCGTCAAGGAATAATACAACATTTCCCTTCGATGCTTCGAATCCCCTGTTCTTTGTCGCAGATATGCCTCTGTGCTCCTCGCGGATGACATTGAGCGCACTGTGTGCCCCAAGTCTCTCCACTGTCTGCAGTGACCCATCTGTTGATCCATCATCGACAACAATTGCCTCCATATCGTTGAACTCTTGTCGAAGAATCGAAGTGACACAGTCTTCTATTGTTCTGCTCTTGTTGTAGCACGAGACTACCACGGAGATCCTTGGGCGACGCATTTTCATCGGTATCTCGAAGGACAACGCTTTAATTGTTTGCGTGATCTTATGCGACAGGTGAGAGCAAATGCACAAAGTCAGACTTTCAGCAACCACGTTCGTGTTGATCTTGAGCCTGATATCAACTTCTTCGTTCTCCCAGCAGTCTCTTCCAGATCTTGCGATCACAAAAGTGTGGGTTGGCGACAAGAACAATACCCCGATCTCTCCCAAGGGTGGCGAAGCATTCTACGTGTGTGCCGCCGTGAAGAATCTTGGAAATGCTCTCGCAGAAGGCTACTACGTCCAACCGTATTTTGGAGGCAGCCCTCTGGCGGCAGGAGGACCCGGAAAGCTGGAGGTGGGATCCTCTCAAGACTGGTCTTCGGGCCCCATTTCGGTAGGACCGGGAATCTATGAAATTCGATGGGTGTTGAACCCAGATCGCAAGGTCGTGGAGGGAAACTATGGCAACAATGAGATCTCGATGATCATCGTGATCGAAACAGGTTCCTCGATTGACGCGATTCTACAGCCTCTTGGCGGGCCAATTGGCCTCGGAGTAGTCGTGCTGATTGTTATGGCTGCTCTGATGGTCCTACAGAAGCATCTCCAGAAGAGAAAGACCACTTCGCTCGTCAAAGCGAACAAAGAAGCACAAGACTCCAAACACTCCTAGCCTCAGTCCCTTATGGCATTCCACATTTCGTCGCTCACATAGTGGATATTGGAAATTGCTTTTCCTCTCTCCATTGAACGGATAAAGGATGAATCTTCCAAAGCCTGACCAATAGCCAAGCTCTTACCGTGCTTCTCGTCGACAATTGTTACGAGGTCCCCGCTCTTGAATTCCCCATCGATCCTTCTGATTCCCTTTGCCATCACGTCCGCCCCGTTACAGATGTGGGAGACGGCGCCCATGTCAACCACGACTCTGGGCAGTCTCTGAATCACTCTGTCGAATCTCAGCGTAGGCAGAAGCCGCCCTTCTCTTCTGAAAATAAGAGGCTTCCCGTCGGCCCAGATGAGCTCTGCTTTCTCAAGCTGTGTCTTTTCGAGATGGGGCTTCGAGGTGAACAATTCCTCGTCGAGCTTGAATCTTGTTTTGATATCAGCTAGGATGGCTTTCGCTTCTTTCTCCCTAACGCTTATTCTAGCAGGCATGCCTCTGTTCAACTCAAACAGGTTGTCCTGACTATAAACTGGCTCTGCTGCAGCTCTTCCTTCTTATCGATCTTACGATGATGAGCGGTGTCGCGTAGACTGCTCCGATCAGACTACTGGCAAAGATGCCTACAAGGACTACGGCCAGCTCTGCGGGTAGAGGAATCGAGTGGAACAGCGTTGAGGTTGATCGAAGCGATAGAAGCAAAGGATACATCAATACCCGAATTGAAGTGGCCAGCATCGGGTCCGCTGATACCGCTTGGGCCAAGGTTGGGCTGAATGAGTAGTAGAATTCGTTGAAGACACGCACAAATTGCGAGCCGACAAACGTCGGCATCACCGTGCCATCTCTGAACTCTCTGAGGAACTGAACCTGTGGAGTCAACTCTGAACCATATGCAGCAGAGGCGATAACACAAAGCCGAGTGACGGCTACTGTAACCATAGAGGTTGTGGTCGTAGTGAGTGACGAGGTCAGGGTGTATATGGATGGAATCACTGATGTGTAAACTGATACCACCGTGACAGTGGGTGAGAAGACTGTGGTGCTCCTGTACGATGCGTTCACTGATGTAGCAGTTACCGTGGGGTAGAATGAAGTAGACGTTTCAGTAATCGTGGTCGTACCTAGGGACGTCAAGAATACTGTATTGGTGGCAGTGCGCGTAACCACTGAGGTACTTGCCTGAGTATACCACGATGTGGACGTGTCAGTAGTGGTCGTGGTCGTCGAAGTAGTCGAGGTAGACACAACTGTCTGTGTCGCCGTGGTACTCGTGGGTGTTGTACTGTAGCTCGTTGAATACGAAGTGACAGTATAGCTGTATATTATCGTGGATGTGAATGTCTCGGTCACAGTTGTTGTGATGATTTGGCCGACAATATCTCTGCCGCTCACGACACCAGAGCCGACAGGTATTCGAACGATCGCCAGCGTTATGACAGCGAAGACTATTACAGCTGTCACAAGAACCGATGATCTTCTCATTGCGATGCACCAGTCAGATGACAATCAATCTCGCTCCATCTTGCACGAGTTCTGTGAGAGACGCTAGCCGGAGGTTCGTGAACATTGGCAATCTTCCTGAGAAGTCTTGATGCGAAGGAAATCGGTGTCAAATACAGGATTCCCAGTAGAGCGCTGTTGAACAGTCCGGTCGCAACCATTCCTGCTTCTGGAGCGAAGCGAAACGCCTCGAAGATGCAAGATGAGGTCTGAAGAATACCTACGAAAGGAGAAAGCAACAGCCGCGCAGACGCCGCGACGGAATCTGATGAGGCGATAGCGTTCGCAATGGTCGGGCTGAAGGAGTAGTAGAAGGAGTTGAATGCTTTCATGAATTTCATTCCTGCAAAAGTGGATTGAACAGTGTTGTCTCTGAACCTTCTGAGAGATTCAACTGGTTCAGCCAGGTCTGATCCGTATGCTGCTGACGCGATCAGGCACCGACGAGTGCCGAGAGGAAAAGCCGTTGTCACGATCCTCGTTGTCGATGTCAAGGTCACTGTTGGGGAGTAGATCGTGGTCGTAGTAGCAGAGGTTGAGGTGGCAGTTGTTGTCGTTGCCGTGGATGTCGTGGAGGTCAAGGTTGATGTCGGCGAGTAGATAGTGGTGCTTGCACTTGTCAGCTTGGTTGTGGGCATTGTGACTGTTGGTGTGAATGCTGTTGAGGTTTGGATGATTGTGACGGTCGTTGATGAGGTTTCTGAGAACCATTGGGTCGATTGAACCGTTCCAGTAGTGAGAAGCGTAAGGCCCTCCCAAGAAGTCGACGTGCTGGTAGCAGTCACCGATGTAGTTGTCGATGTGGTCGTGATTGAGAGAAGCACCAGTGTATAGGTCGTGGTTGTGGTAGAATACGATGTGCTCGTCGTGTATGTGTACGTGGTAACCGTCGTGGAGACTGTTGTTTGCTGTTGTTCGCCTTCGCTAGTCGAAAGAACAAGGAGAAGCATTGCCAAAATCAAAGCAAGCATTGCTGCTTTCTGCGTGGTCTTCGTGGCGCTGCACGACCTCATCTTCTTGACTTGATGTGGAATACTGCTACTTTTAGGTTTGTGGCTGTTTCTCTTCGCCTGACACGAATAAACATGCCGTCTTAACGTTTGACGTGATGCCCTCGTACAAGGCAGCATCCCACAAGCTCCGATAT
>Ga0129297_10000184_pt1 | contig 29290 bp, 25 predicted proteins | sample I18A1metaG_FD_94708 | JGI IMG/M metagenome (GOLD analysis project Ga0129297, IMG submission 94708) | Lake sediment bacterial and archeal communities from Gulf of Boni, Indonesia to study Microbial Dark Matter (Phase II) - ​I18A1 metaG | ecosystem: Environmental > Aquatic > Freshwater > Lake >... | reverse complement strand
GGCCTAGGGCCCCCATCACCGATTCCCTGCTTGCCTTGACCCGAACTGGTGGCTTGGCTAGGAATGATACTGCCTCCTGATCCTTCAGACCGTTGCCGGTTGCGATGCAGACAACCGCCTCATCCGCCTTGATGACGCCTTCATCTACTAGCTTCCCAACACCCGCTATGGTTGAGGCGCTTGCGGGCTCGACGAAGATGCCTTCCCGACTTGCAAGCATCTTCTGAGCTTCAAGTATCTGATGATCAGCAACTGTCTCAATGAGCCCGCCCGATTCCCGTGCGGCTGCCAGAGCCCTCTTCCAGTTCACCGGCGACCCTATCCGGATTGCGGTGGCTACTGTTTCAGGCTTGGCAACAGGTTCGACATGATCGGATCCCAATCTGAACGCGCGGGCAATTGGTGAGGCTCTCTCCGCCTGCACGCCTATCAGGCGGGGAAGCGTATCTGCCAAGCCCAGAGCCCTCAGCTCGAGCAGGCCCTTCCAGAGCGCGGTGATGTTACCGGCGTTCCCGACAGGAATCACAATGATATCTGGTAGTCGTCGGAGCTGGTCGTTGATCTCATACGCTATCGTCTTCTGACCCTCAACTCTGAATGGGTTGATGGAGTTCAGAAGGTACGGACTTCGATCCTCCCGGGCTACGTCGACTACCAGACGCATAGCGTCGTCAAAGTCTCCATCAATCTCGATGATCTTCGCTCCGTGCACTACAGCCTGAGCCAGCTTTCCGGCAGCGATCTTGCCCGCAGGAATCATCACGAAACATTTCAGACCCGCCCTTGCAGCATAGGCGGCAAGAGAGGCTGAAGTGTTCCCCGTAGAGGCGCACATCACAGAGTCTGCGTGGAGTTCCACTGCCTGACTGACACCGACGGTCATGCCTCTATCCTTGAAGGAGCCTGTAGGGTTTTCACCTTCGTTCTTGACATGAAGATGTTTCAGGCCAAGATCTTTCGCTAGGCGGCGGCACTCGTTAAGCCCAGTCCCTCCTTCCCCTAGTGAGACGACCTCGACCTTCTCCCCGATCGGCAAAAGTTCGCGGTACCGCCACACCCCGAGCGGTCTCTGGCTCCAAGCTTTCGGGTCGAAGTCTAACACCTCGCCGAGCCTAATTTCGAGAAGACCGCCGCATTTCGGGCAGACATATGCTCTTTCGTTGAGAGGATGAACGGCTCCACATTCGATGCATTCGAGGGTCTGTTTCACAGGTCGTCTACTCCTCGATGACAGTCGCTCCACGAGCTGGTTTCGAGGCGAGCGCACGGCATCGGACACCAGCTGACTCGAAAGCTTCCCTCATGGCTTCGGCCACAGGAGCTGGAGAAACTTTCGCGCTGTCTACGATCGCGATCATACTCGGGCCGGCTCCACTTATGGCTACTCCTTCGGCGCCAGCTTTCAGGGCGGCTCGCCTGACCTCGGCGTAGCCTGGAATCAATCGAGCTCGTGCAGGTTCAACGATCGCATCCACCATCCCTTTTCCGATTAGGCCGATATCTTCAGAAAGAATGCCGGTTACGATGCTAGCTACGCCGCTGACGTTTCTAGCGATCTTGTCGAGTGGAACTTCATTGGGGAGAACAGCACGTGCGGCTTTCGTCTTATTTTTGGCGAAAGGTACTTCAGGAATGGCGATTGCGATCTCTAATCTTCGCGGTGCAGCAAGGCCCACTACTGAGAATGGAGAATACGACTGAATGAAGGTGAATCCGCCAAAGACTGCAGCGGCCGCGTTGTCAGCGTGCGGAGCGCCGGCGGACGCGACCTCGCCCTGAGCCGCCACCTCGACAATCTCGTTCTTGGTCAAATCTAGCCCTAACATAGAGTTCAAGCAAACGACCGCTGCAGCTGCACTTGCGGCGCTACTTCCCAGTCCCTTTCCGACCGGAATGCCTTTTCCGACGCGCACTTTCACGCCGATCTTGATCCCAAGTTGGCTGAGTAGATGCCTCGCGGCCAGTCCCGCGCTGTTAAGGTTTGGATCTCTTGGTACATTCCCGGAGTAGTCTCCAGCTACCTCTACCTCAACGCCCCCTTTGGAAGAAGATTGTACCTGAACCGTATCGTGGAAAGCTTCGAGGGCCAGTCCGAAGACATCGAATCCTGGGCCCAAGTTTGCCGTCGTACAGGGAGCCGTCACCTTGACAGAGCTGAACTGCGGCTCTACTGGCGCTCGGGCGTTTCTCGTCCGCGACCCTTTTCGGCAAAAGTCGGAGTCGTGGACCGGTGTGCGAACGTACGGGGATGGTTGAGGTCGATTCAAACTCATACTTACACAATCCAAACCACGAGGAAGCCGACCAGCGCGTTAGAAACGCCACGGGGAAGGCAACGCGACGCTGTCCGGCTCAGCGTGTGCCCTGCGTCGTCACTACTGTAGTGGTTGCGGTCTCTATGCGCAGAGCCGAAGTATACAACGCCGTGCCTCGACCGTTGAGACTGGTGCGCGACGTGTAATAAGCGTTGCTTACGAAGTTGACCCATTCATCGATCAGCCGACGGCTGTAAACCATAAATCAACTGGACCTGATACATGGGTTGACGGATAGTTCTCGCGATGAGTGACGATATCCGGGTTGATGATGCAGTAACCGCAGAGTTTGCAGCTAGGCGGTATCTCGAGTCGCAGTACCCGGGCAAATCGATTGAGGTCAAGTTCAGCAAGATCTGGTTCGTTGGCGGAAAGACGAAGGATGTCTGGGAGATCGAAGGTGTCCTAACGACTAGACGGGCAGGGCTCATGAAGGATCGGAAGTCATTTCGTTTTCAGATCGACGCAGAGACAGGCGACGTGATAGGCTTCGAGGCTGTGCGGAAGTAGCCTGTTAGCTGTATGTCTTTTTTCTAGCCAGTAGAAAGGCCACGAACGCAATTGCCGTGATTATCGCGCCGAGCAGAATCAGCCAGGTTGATTCGGGTCCGGCTCCTAGGATTATGGGGATTGGTCCGATGAGAATCACTGCCCCTCCACTCGTGACTCCTTGGCCTTGCGTGAGGGAAGCGGCTATCATCAAGATCATACCGATCAGTATCATCGCGAAACTAGAGAAGAGGATCCATGAAAGCCCGATGGGATACAGAACTGCGGGTTTCGGCCCCTCTGTGCGAGTGATTCGTTCGCAGCTTGTGCAGAGCCACCGCGCCGGCCGAAAGTCTTGTCCGCAGACTCGTCTGCCACATCGGCTGCAGACGTAGCGCGCTTCCTGACTTCCGCAGATCTCACAACTCTGAGACAAGTGTCTACCTCCACAGAATCGGAAGGAACGTCAACACAAGGAATACGACCATCAAGACGATCGCTAGCATTACAAGGATCCGAGTGGATTCCTTGTCGGTTCCGAGGATTATTGGCACGGGGCCTATCATCACCACACCCCCGCCGCGCACCTGCCCGGCGCCCTTCGCAGAGCTCAGAAGGGTAATGATGACAGCCAGTATTCCAATCGCGAATCCAGCAAGAACCAGAAGCAGTCCGATGGTGAAGATGAGGTTGTCTGCCAAGTTTGCTTCGAGCTTGACATTTTCGAGACCTGATATAGGCTTTCCGAGACCCCGCAGTCGAACCTAAGGAGCTTCACCTGGAGTATTGGTCTGTTGTGGAGATCGAAACAGCTGGTTCATCAGCCTTCCTTGGGAATTCTTGGATCAGATGGCGAGGCGGACCCACGACTTGGCCGAAAGAGTTGGGGGAGAGTCAAGAAAGGTTGGCGCTATTTCGCAGAGCGTGCCAACGAACTTCCGAAGGTGAGACACATGATGACAGGGTGGGACAGGGTTATACAGTTCAGCCTCGACGGCGAAGACCCCTTCCACCTCATCTTTTCCAACGGCGGCGTCACGTTCTCTGACGGCGCGCACGAAAAGCCTGACCTTGTTCTGAAGGAAGAGGAGGACGTGTTCTACCGGCTGATGACCGGTGAGCTAGACGGAATGAGAGCTTTCATGCTCAGCAGTTCAAGTTTGACGGATCAGTTAAGGACCCGGCCAAGTTTGCCGACATAGGAGGCGCTGTCAGAAGATCTGTGAAGTTTCCGCCTTAGCATTCTTGACGGCCGAGCTAAGTGTCATTGTCATGATCGCTTTCTGAGCATGAAGTCCTTTCGCCTTGCATCATTGTGTGTCATGAAGATCAAGTCCTAATCTCTTCCACGTTCACCGTTGCATGAGCAGGTTATGTGCTTCTGATCCCTGCCCACTACCAATGCCTACTCGATGATCTCCAAGGAGGACTGAAACTTCTCCAGCTCTGCCAGACTGTACTCGTCGAGACGATGTTCACGTTCTGGGATCTCCACCGACTTCGGCTCACCAAATAGTTCCGTCGTGAAGTATCTCTGCCCTGTGTCATTGATCATTGTCACGATGACGCCGAGCTCCGGATGCTTCCGCGCGACCTTCACTGCCGCTGCAACGTTGCATCCCGAGGAAATGCCGCAGAATATGCCCTCAGTTGTCGAGAGGCGCTGCGCCATCTTGATGGCTTCCTCCGATGTGGTTGTTACCACGCCAGTCAGTTGCTTAAGATGCAAGTTTCGAGGAACGAACCCGTCGCCTATTCCCTCGATCTTGTGAGTGCCCCATCTTCGTTTGGAAAGAATCGCTGCTTCGGCAGGTTCGACGGCGTATAGCAGGACCCTGGAGTTCTTCTCTCGAAGGAACTTTCCTACGCCCGTAATCGTCCCGCCCGTTCCTTGAGACGCCACGAAGCAATCCACATTTCCTTTCGTTTGTTCCCAGATCTCCGGTCCGGTCGTCTTGTAATGGGCGTTGACATTGTCGGGGTTTGCGAATTGTCCGGGCTCCCAATACTTACCAGGCGCGCTTCGTTTCAGCTCTTCTATCTTCTTGATGCTGAGGTCCACGTCGCTTTCCCCGCCCGGTGTGTTGATTATTTTCCCACCGTACGCTCGAATCATTTTCATCCGCTCCTGACTCATGCCTGACGGAACCACGATCGTCACCGGGTAGCCAAGTCGTGTCGCAACAAAGGCGCATGCTATGCCGGCATTTCCTGTCGACGCCTCAAGAATTTCCATGCCAGGTTTGAGATGGCCTTTCTCGATTGCGCGTGTAATCATCTCACAGTAGATTCTATCCTTGAGGCTCCCAGTGGGATTCATGTACTCCAATTTTCCCAGGATCCTCGTCGAGATCTTCTCGTCTCGACGGATGTTGCCAAATTCAATGAGAGCGGTTCTTCCAACGCAGGCGAATACGCTTTCCTGAACAGACTTGACGCAGTCCCACTGTGGCATCATTTCTGGTCGGCCCACGAATCCCCTGCCGGTCCCTTCAAAAGTTTCCTGTTCTGCTGCTGCATATGCTGAACAAGAGCTTCGGTCTGCCTTACGTTGGGTAGGCTTTTAATTGTCGATCCCACATGTGACTGCCAGCTGAACCAGATGGAACTCGCCACGAGACCAAAGATCATTGCTGAGCCTCCTGGACGCAAGGCAAGAGAAATCATCAGGCGCGATGAAAACTTAACGTCTCCTTCCCTAACTCGAACGGCACCACTTGTCGGGGTCAGGGCCGAAGGCGTGTGGGTTGAAGACATTGATGGAAATGTCTACTTGGATTTCGGATCTGGAATTGCGGTCGTCAATGTTGGTCACTGCCACAAGAAGGTTGTTGAAGCCATCAAGAGACAGGCAGAAACGTGCGATCACATCAATAGCTGCGACTACTTTACCGTACCCCAAGTTGAATATGCTGAAAAACTCCTCCCATTGCTCCCAGGTAAGTTCGGGAAGCGGGTTTTCTTCGGAAATAGCGGGGCTGAAGCGGTGGAATGCGCGATCAAGATGGCGAAATGGCATTCGAGGAGGTCGTACCTGATTGGTTTCATCGGAGCCTTTCATGGACGAACGATGGGCGCTCTATCCCTGACAAGCACGAGTACTTCTGCTAGAAGATTCTACTTTCCAATGATGCCTGGCACCATGCACGTTCCCTACGCATACTGTTATCGATGCTTGTATAAGCAGAATTACCCGGATTGCGGAATGTGGTGCCTGGGCTATATCGAGGACATAGTATTCAAGAAGCTTATTTCGCCAGACGAGATTGCAGCGCTCATTGTAGAACCAATCCAAGGCGCAGGCGGCTACATCGTCCCGCCAAAGGAATTCCTTCCAGGGCTAAGGAGGATATGTGACACGCACGGAATAATCATGATCGCAGACGAGGCTCAGACAGGATTTGGCCGGACCGGCAGGATGATTTCTTGTGAGCACTGGAATGTCATACCGGATGTCATAGTAATGTCCAAGGCCATGGCCGGTGGACTCCCCATGGGTGCGTGTATCTCAAAGGCTGATCTCATGGATTGGGGACCTACATCCCACGAGAATACTTTGGGCGGAAACCCGATTGTCGTAGCTGCTGCGCTCGCTGTGCTAGATGTCCTGTTAGAGGAACGCCTGATCGAGAACGCTGACAAAGTTGGAGGCTACATGCTCAAGAGATTCAACGACATGATGGGTGAATACAACCTAGTTGGGGACGTAAGAGGAAAGGGCATGATGGTAGGCATTGAACTCGTGAAAGACAGAGAAACGAAACAATACGCAACCAAAGAGAGAGACGATCTCATCCTCGAGACGTTCAAGAGAGGGCTTCTACTCTTGGGGGCAGGGCCATCCAGCATTCGTCTCGCACCACCACTGATCACGACCACGGACCAAGCGGAAATTGGCATCCAGATATTCGAAGAGGCGCTCAAAGCCATCTCCAAGTAGCAAGCGCCATGCGAGGAGTGAGTTAGCGCCACCTGATCTGTGTTAACGTCGATTCATAAATGCGCAACAAGAGTTATGACTCAGGACATAGGAACACTAAGCTTTCACGCTGTCCGAAGAGCGCCGGCCCCAGGGCGCGGTGGATCTAGATCAGGCGCATTTGCTGAGCGACGAGTTCCGCGAGATCCTGAACCCGTTTTGAGTTTGGAAATCTGGATGAGGCTTCCCCAAGGTTCTGACTGCAAGAGGGGCATGCAGACGTAATAACCTCCGCGCCTGTGCTGTTGAGCATTGCGAGACGTTTCTCCGCGAGGTCGAGAGACATGGCGCTGTTCGTCGCCTTGAGCAGCCCACCTGACCCACAGCATCTTCCGATGCTACCGCTCTCTTCGGGCTCAATGAGGTTCTCGACGAAGGAACCTAAGACCCGTCTGGGTTCGTTCACGACTCCTCCGAGACGGGCGAGTTCGCAGGGGTCGTGATAGGTGGTAGCGGCGTGCAGCTTGGGAATGCGTATCTTCCCTTCAGCGACGCATCGGTCGAGGAGCTGGGTGAAGTGAATGACCTCGAAGTCCAGCTTCCCGCCAAGCACCCGAGGATACTCTTCTCGGAGGGCTAGACAGCACCCGGGGCATCCACTAACCACAAGCTTCGCGCCCATCCTTTCGATGTTACGCACATTATGTTCGGCGATTTCTCGATAGCTCTTCGTGGCACCGCTAACAGCGAGCGGATGGCCACAACACCATTCCTCAGTCATTACGCTCCAGTTTTCGCCCAGGTGGTTGAGGATCGCGCTGATGGCCTGCGCGATGCCTTGGCTTCGGCCCGAATAGGATGTGACGCACCCGACAAAATAGACGATCTCCGCCTGGTCTCGAACTTTGACCTCGGCGCCGGTGTACGTTGCCCAGTCTCTCCGGGACTGGCTGTCCATTCCGAAGATATTCTTTGGTCCCAACAGCGTCTTCTCCATAAGACCTACGGGTTGCGGTGCCAGTCCTTGTTCAACCGCGAGTTCTCTAAGCCTGAGCCAAAGCTCCAGAAGCCTCAGCTCTAGATGGCATTTCTCCGTGCATCGCCCACAGGTGGTGCAGTCGAAGAGTCGTTGCACGAATTCCGGCGCTATTCGAGGGTTGGACGTGAAGACCTCAGAACCCTCCTTCTCGAGCATCTTCTTGAGCAGAAAGATCCTGCCGCGTGGGGATGTGGACTCCCAGCCCAACCGATCATAGATTGGACACCACTTTACGCAGTAGCCACATTGGGCGCAGACAAAGACATCTTCCCTTTGCAGCTTGGACAAAAGAGTACTGGACACCTAGAACCACCTGTTCAGTTGCCATAGCACGTCGAGGAACGCCGCGTACAGGCGTCGGGGAATAGGGAAGTGAAGCCTGATCTTCGTCGATATAGTTTTGCCCGGGTTCAGAATGCAGTTCGGGTCCAACAGGCGCTTCAATTTGGCCATTTCTTTCTTTCTGGTTGGCTCTGAAGCTCCAAAGTGGAAGGAGTTCCAGATCCCGTAACCGTAGGAACGCCCCCCAAGCGCAATCGCGCGATCGATCAGTTTCTTTGTGATCGAGGAATGGCTGAGATATCGGAGAGCGCGCCGTTCATCGCTTAGAAACAATGGAAAGAGTAGCACTTGCTTGGGAGAAATCCAGATCGTCTCAATTTCGACATCCATAGAAGCGTCACAACCCAGTTGCCACATATATTGAACCATTTCAACGAGATGGTCCGATGGCGCCACCACGTCTGAGCTCAAGACCGTCGGCCCAAGCTTCTTGATTCGAAGCGGGTAGAACCTCTCACCCCACTGAAATTCTGCTTCCTCACGCGGCCTAAGGGTCCCGCCTCCCTCGGTAACCATCTTGGCAAAGGCATTCAGAGAATCTTCGACTTCGTTTGACGTGCCCGCGTAGTATCCGAAGATGGTGGCGCCTGATTCTGCGTCCTCTGGGCTCAGGACAATCTCTCCTTTCCGGGCTCTTACGAAACCGAACGCTCTCAGGACCAGGCTGAACGGCCTTGTTCTTTGAGCTAACTCGTTCGCGACTTCGACGGCGTTCGCCAACTGATGAAAGTATGCCAAGAATGGGGATGCCGACCGCCTCCTAAGTACTAGCCTGAGGGTCAGCTCTCCAAATATGCACAGGGTTCCTTCCGAACCGAACAGTTGGCTTGGTGTGACCGATTGCGAGCCATGTCCTACGACAGTCTTCTCCCCCGTGGGTAGAATGATGGCAGCTGAGGCCACGTTCTCCAAAAGACTCCCATATTGGAGAGAGCCATAACCGAGGCCTCCCGTGGCCGCGAACCCTCCCACCGTGGAACTCGGCGCGCTAGAAGGATAGACCGGCAGCTCCCAGCTCGTTTCTTCCAGTAAGTCCAAGATGTCGTTCCAGATCACGCCGCATTGAATCGTAAGAAGGCCCTGGGTATTATCAAACGAGACGATCTTGTTCAAGGCCCCCAGATCCAAGAGGATTCCTCCCGCTGTCGGAACTGCTCCGCCGTATCCCCACGTGGCTGAACCGCGAGGCGTCACGGGTGCCTTGAACTTGTTGGCGAGCTTTAGGATGCCCGTCACCTCGTCGAGGGTCTGGGGTCTGACGACGAGGTCGGGGATGGTTTTGAACAGCGACGCAACAGCACGAGGAATAGGGGCAAGGTCGTGGCTGTACGCGGTTCGTTCTAGGTAGCTCGTCGAGACTCTATTGCTGCCTAGTAGGTCTATCAGGGGTTTCTCGAGAGACACGAGAAGTTCCTCTCTTATTCGCGTAGTCTTGTTCTAGGAAGCCGCTCCAGTTCTTCGGGCTTTGAAACGAGCTTCTTCTTGTCTTCTTCGAGTTGGAAAGGTCGGAAATCGGCGATCCAACCGCGTCCGTAGGGGTCCGTGTCGATAAGTTCGGGATGTTCTCGGAGTTCGTTGTTGATTTCTTCAATCAGACCAAAGACCGGCGCGCGAATAAGCACGATCTTCCTTGCTGACTCAATCGATCCGAAAGGGTTTCCTCGACTCACGTAACGGCCTTTCGGCAGGATCCGGACGAATTCGATGGGTCCTATGTTCTGTTGAGCGAAATCTGTGAGTCCGATGTACGCTTTGATTTGAGTTTTCCCAGATTCGACAATTCTGACCCAGATGCCGTCTTCTGAGAATAGCAGGGTTTCGGGTGACTCGTGTCTACTGAGCGACTTCACGTCTGCTTCGCCTCGGCTTGGTCGCGCATCACACACATATGTATTGCGACTGCTCGGCAAGGCAACGATCTATCGGAAGCCATTGAACGGTTGCGTCATCAATCACGATCCTCGCCACATGTGCAAAACTCGGGAAATTCCTTCCAGCGGAGACAAAGCAGGTTGCCACAGAAGCGAGATATGCAGATGGTGCAAGATGATGCATCGAAAGTTGAACGGCTGGGAAATCCTAGTCTGGTTTCGCGGGGAGTACGGCCAATGCAAAGTCGTCCGGTCGGATGCCCGGAGACTCGATCGAATGTTCCGAGTAGACTGTTAGGATCCTTGTGAGCAAATCTTCTGCGTTTAGCGGGCACCCAACGAGCGCTTGCTCTATGATGGCTATGTTCTCTCTGGGAAACAGCGAGAAATCGCCGGAAATAAGAGCATCCGCGATCCTCTCGCTTTCGATCCTGACCGTCGTTCGAATCAAGCCTCCGGGTGCCTTGTGAGCATTCTCGACAACGGAGACTCCCTCTGCGATCTTCAGGGTCCTTCCAGCTATGTCGGGGCGCCTGAGCTCTGGCATGTAGAGCCATTCGTCTGACAGGTAACTGACTCTCAGCTCGCTCATGAGCCCCTTCTCTTCAGGAGTGAGCGTTCTAGGCCGGAGTTCCTCGCCCAGCAGTCTCTCAAATCCATTCTTAAGCGCCTTCTTTGCCTCATCTAGGGTCACTTCTCTTCCAAGCTCTCTGGAGGCTGTTGTAAGATACTCCATGAGAGTCCCGTAGGCCTTGTCTCTGAACTTCTCCGATGGCACCTTCAGCACTTTGACCATCCTCTCATAGTCGAATGACAGTATGATGTTTCCCGTCAGAACGAAGACACCCTCAGCCGTGGTTGCTGCTCCATTGCCTGATATCTTCCTTCCATGGACCTGAACATCATTCACGGGACGATAGTGAGCGCCTATCCCCAGAGATTCGTATGCCCAGATAGGGGCTTGAAGGAAAAAACGAAAAGCATCGGTCACGTTCTTGGGCAGGAGAGGGTTTTCAGGACCTATGATTAGTTGGTAGAAGAGTTGTCCACGGTCCAGGTATACTGCTCCTCCGCCCAGTATCCTTCTGACGAAGGGGATATCGTTGTCAATGCAGAATTGGACGTCAAGCTCCTTCTCGATCTGTTGGTGATATCCCACGCTCACGAGGGCACTTCGGGGATAGCAGAAAATTAGGGTATCCCCGACGATTTTCTTGCCCCGAGCAGTGGCGACCGCGTCGTAGATCGTCTGAGTGTCGATGGGATCCATTGCATCAAGGTCGAGCCAGCTCCACATCATTCGGGGAACCCTTAGGATACGTCCACTACTTCTTGAATAGTTTCGGCAATTCCGCTTCTGCAAACTTCTCGATCTGAGCAGAATCCGTCATTAGATTCTTCAACTCATCGTCGAGCTTTGACGGCTCAAGGACGACTAGCCAGCCCTTTCCGTAAGGGTCTTCGTTGAGTAACTTTGGCTGTGCCTTGAGTGCTTCGTTTACCTCGACTATGGTTCCGGAGAGTGGAGACTTCAGCGGTCCTACCCACTTGCCGGTCTCGATGGTGCCCAACGGCTTCCGCGACTCGACTTGTCTCCCTTTGGGCATGACCCTCACGAACATGATAGACCCAGCAGCCTGTTGAGCCATGTCGGTTGCGCCTACACGTACAGTTCCGTCCTCCTTCTTTGCCCACATGTGATCGGCCGAGTAGTAGAGTCCGTCGGGAAAATCGAACCTGTCGAGAATCTTTGCCGTGTGTACTCACCTGCCACAGCTTCCGTGTGGGCTGAGAAAAACCTTTCCAGCTAGTCTCTCGAAGAGCAGTCGCGGGAACTTGATTGTTGCATGAACGGCACTAGTTTTGCTGGCCTAGGAGCAGGGTGTCGGAACTTCTGGTCCTAATCTTTAGAAATAAGAAATCATTACTCGGGGATTTCTTTGATTAGACCCATGGAGTAACCTGCGAGCTCTTCGATGCTGCATACTCTCACGTCATGGTCGGGCGCTACGACCTTCAAATTATGGTAACAGGTCGGACAGGCCGTAACAAGGAAGTCGGCGCCGGAGTCTCTAGCGCTCTTCACTATTGCTTCACTCATCCCGGTTCTGATGTCGAAGTATGGAACTCTGATGGTGCCTCCGCAACATCTCGACAGTTGTTTCGACCTATCCGTCTCCACCAGTCTTACCCCGGGGATACCTTTCACTACAGCTCGAGGTACTTCGTACATTTTCTCATACCTTCCCAAGTGACATGAATCGAAGTAACTGACACTTGCGTCTAATTTGCGATTGAAGCTTATCTTCCCCGCTCTCATGAGGTCAAGGAGGATCTGGGTGGAATGCTGAACCGAAAAAGGCTTGCCTTTGGGAGCTGAGTGCAAGAAGGCACCATAGCAGAACGGACAGATGGTCAATACGTTCCTAACGTTCATCTTATCAAAAACCTCCCAGTTGTCCCGCAGGAGCTGAGTAGACTGCTGGCCCAATCCTACGAGGTCAAGGAATTTTCCGCAGCAATTCTCGCCGTCTTTTATTGCCGTGAAGTCATAGCCAGCCTTGGCTAGTATTTGGATGAATGCTTCGGCGATGTTGGGATAGCTGGAGGAGATTACGCAGCCGGCGAAAAGTAGTGTGGGAGCGGTATCAGGCAAGTTCTTGGCTGATGGAGCAACATCGATCAAACGGACTTTCTTACCTAGCACGTTACCTGAGGTGAGAATGGCTTTGGCCATCTCCCGATGTCCGTCAAGGGGACCAATGCCGGCCTCGGCTAAGGATGTTCGGAGATCTCTTACAATCTCAGAGCCCTTTACCAGAGGCGGACACGTTTCGTCGCAGGACTTGCACAAAGTACAGGAGTAGATCCGATCTAGTAGCTCCGGGGAGATTGATAGCTTGCCGTCCCGGAGGGCCTTGATAAGAAAGATTCGTCCACGGGTGCCCCATGATTCTCTACCTTTGTATTCGAAGGTTGGGCAGTATGATCTGCAGAAACCACAGCGGCAGCATTTTATTATCTCCTCCTCGACTTCCTTGCTAAATGATATCATTACCGATTGGCCTCCGTATCGTTAAAGATACATTTTCCCTGGATTCATGATGTCGTTAGGGTCAAGGGCTCTCTTTATCGAGCGCATGACGTTCATCTCTTCGTCAGTGTGCTCCATTGTCATGGCCTGGGCTCTCCTTAGCCCTATTCCATGTTCTGCGGTCAATGTTCCTCCGAGCTCAATCGTTATCTCACGAAGCTTGCCGACCGCCATTATCGCGCGTTTCACCTCATCGGGATCACGCTGGTCAAACAATATGTCAGGATGCAGGTTCCCGTCACCGGCGTGCCCGTATGTCGCTATTTCGATGTCGAGTTCCTTTGACAACCGTTCAATCCTTCTGAAGAGTTCGGGAAGGTTCGTGACTGGGACAGCTATGTCCTCATCGATCACATTGGGTTCTATCGATGCGAAGGCCGGAGTGACTGATCTCCGGGCCCTCCAGAGCTCCTCATCTTCTTGAGCGCTAGCCCCCACTCGGGTCTCTATAGCGCCACATTCAAGCGCGACCTTCCTGACTAGCTCAAGCCTCTCGACGACCTCTTTTTCGCTTCCGTCAAGCTCCACAACTACCATGCCGCCGATCTTTGGTAGCTTAATCCCGTACCTGGCAACAGCTTCGATAGATGTCTTGTCCATGATCTCTGCGGAAGAGGGGAAAATCTTGCTTGCCATGATCTTCACTATGGTCTCACTTGCGTCATCTACATTGTTGTAGAAGGCCAGGAATACTTTCCTACACTCAGGTAGTGGGTGAATGCGGAGCCTTATCCCTGTAAATATACCAAGAGTCCCTTCAGACCCGACAAACAAACGGGTTAGGTCGTAACCCGATGATGTCTTCCTAGTCTTCGAACCTGTCCAGATAATTTCACCATTAGGTAACACAACCTCGAGCGCAAGGACCCAGTTTCGGTAAGACCCGTATTTCACAGTCCTGTATCCGGCGGAGTTGTTTGCCACGTTACCTCCAACCGTACACGCTTCGCTACTTGCTGGGCTAGGTGGAAGGAAAAAGCCGCGCTTGGCGAGAGCCCGGCCTAAATCGTCAACGACTACTCCTGGTTCAACGAGGCACGTCATGTTTGCTTCGTCGATTTCCAAGATCTTGTTCATCTTGGTGAAATCCAGCAGAATTCCTCCCCTTATTGGCATGGCTCCTCCGTGCTCGCCGGTTCCCGCTCCTCGTGGCACTACCGGAACCCTGAACTGGTTAGCGAGTCTGACTATCTGCGAAACCTGTTGAGATGAGGTAGGCCACACGATGACATCGGGCATGACCTCAGGTTCGACGTCTATGAACGAGAAGTCTCGTGAATAGCAAAAGCGCTCTGTCGAATCTGTTGAGAGACTGTCCGCACCAACTATTCCTTCAATCTCTTTGACCAGATCGGGAATTTGCCGTTCCACGCGATAGCAACCCCGGATGTCTCTTGGAGAATGAGACGATCTCCTACAAGGGCTTTCTGAAATTCCTGCCTGCGTAGCTCGCCGACCCGCCGAGTTCCTCTTCTATTCTTATGAGTTGGTTGAACTGTGCGACCCTTTCGCCTCTTGCTGGTGCGCCATTCTTTATTTGGCCGGCATTTATTGCCACTGTCAAGTCGGCAAGCCAGGTGTCTTCGGTCTGAGCAGATCTTTCTGAAACAAGCACCCCGTATCCGTTTCTATTCGCACACGCGGCGGTCTCGAGAGCCTCAGTCAGAGTTCCTATTTGGTTTACCTTCAACAGAACGGTGTTGGCGGCGCCGATTTGTATTCCCCTCATTAAGCGTTTGATGTTTGAAACGAACAAATCGTCGCCTACTATTTGGATGTTGACTCTCTTTGTGATTTCTGCGAAGCCTTCGAAATCATCCTCGTGGAAGGCATCTTCTATTGACCTTATCGGATACGTCTTCGCGAGTTCTTCGTAGACCTCCATCAACTGCTCCCGCGTGATTTCCTTTCCTCTATAGCTGTACTTTCGGCTCTTTGCGTTGTACATATGCGTCGCGGCCGCGTCGAGCGCTAGTATGAAATCTTTCTGATAGGCATGTTCTTCAATTGCCTTTAAGATCATTTCGTAGGCTTCTCTGGGGTTGCTTGCGCCCCGCGGTGAGAATGATCCCTCGTCGCCGGTATTCAGAGACTCTTTTCCATACTTCTTCGCCAACAACTTGCCTAGTGTTTGGTAGACCTCGGAGCCCATGCGAATTGCTTCAGCAAAAGTCTTAGCGCCTATCGGCATGACGTTGAATTCTTGAAAATCAAAGTCCGTAGCTGCGAGCTTGCCGCCGCAGATATAGAGAAGCATCGGTACTGGGAGAATGTGAGCGTTCGCCCCGCCGATGTAGCGGTAAACGGGTAGAGAGAGCGCGTTTGCTGCTGCTTTTGCAACAGCCCATGATGTTGCAACCATAGCATTACCTCCGAGCTTTGACTTGTTTTCTGTGCCATCATGGTGGATCATCGTGTAGTCGATTTCTCTCTGTTCTCTTACGTCCATGCCATTAAGCATGGGCGCAATTGCCTGGTTTACCATCTTCACAGCTTTCTGGACACCCAAGCCTCCGTATCTTCTACCGCCGTCCCTGATTTCAAAAGCTTCATAGGTTCCCCTTGAGCGCCCGGCCGGAGTGTCTGCGCGTCCTAGCGCGCCACCCTGCGTTATGACATCCACCTCTACCGTCGGGTTTCCTCTGCTGTCCAGCACCTCTCTGCCTCTGATTCCTCTTATGCTGAATTGGTTCAACTCTACAGGGGTCCTTTTGAATGAATCGTGCAGTAGCAATTCGCTACTGCTTTAAGGTTTGCGCCGATTCTTGAGGTGCAGTTTGTCGGAAATATTTTCGGCCTATTGGAGGACTAGGGCGGACCGACAACCAAGAGTCTTAGATCCATCACATTTGTTCCAGTGGATCCGGTAAATATTGCGTCGTCAAGCTGCCTAAATACGTAGGATGAGTTATGTGTCCTGAGGTTTTGGAATAGATCAATCTTTTTTTCCTTTGTCCTTTCTAGAGTGTAACCATCAACAATGCCCCCGGCTATGTCTGTAGGGCCATCTGTGCCGTCGGTGCCGATGGACGCGATCACTATTCTTCGGCTCCCATCTATCTTCAGGGAGGCAGCTAGAGCGAACTCCTGATTTCGGCCTCCCTCGCCGGGCTCGCCTGTGATGGTAACGGTCGTCTCTCCGCCGACGACTAGAACGCAGGGAGGCTTAAGCGGTCTACTGCTCTTCTCGGTCTCCTTTGCTATGCCAGCCAAGGCAATACCAACTTCTCTGCTCTCCCCCTCCATAACCGTGGATAGAATCATGGAGCTGTGTCCCAACTGCTCGGCTCTCTTTCTCGCAGCTTCGCAAACGTTTTCGCTGCTGGCCAGCACGAAGTTGCGAGCCTTCACACCCTCACGTTCAAAGTCGCTGACCTTGGGCGTCTCTTGTTTCGGATCTGCCTTTTCCAGGTGCTTCCTTACTGAAACTGGGACCTTTTCCCACAGCGCGTATTTCTTCAAGACGCTAATGGCGTCGCGGAAAGTTGTTGTGTCTGCAACCGTTGGACCCCAAGGAAGTCCTGCAACCTCATCGACGACTATTAAACCGATTACTTCGGCTGGATGTATGTGCAGGGCGAGTCGTCCGCCCATTACTTCTGAGATGTGTTTTCTAACCGCGTTTATTTCTTGTATTTCGGCTCCGCACATGAGGAGTAGGTCAGTTACTTTCTTTACGTCTTCTAAACTTATGCCTTCGGCGGGAAGGGTCATCAGCGCCGAACAGCCCCCTGTTATGCAAGCAAAAAAAAGGTCGTCTGTCTTGGCGTTCTTTCCTATTTCAATGATCTTCTTGGATGCTTCGACCCCGTCTTCATCTGGCACTGGGTGACCCGCTTCTGTCACATCTACTCTCCTAAGCTTACGGCCCTGTCCTCTCTTCTCGATTACAAGTCCCTTCTTGATTCTGTCTCCTAGGATGTGTTCCAATGCCTCGGCTATGGACGAAGATCCTTTTCCTCCTCCGACGATGTATATGTCTCCGATGTTTGAGAGGTCGTAGGTGAGTGAAGCAACCCTCAAAGTATTTCCTTGAAGCATAACCAAAGCTTTGACTACTTCATAGGAATCTATTGCTGTTAGGGCGTACTCAATCACATCCAAAGCAATCTTTCTTCCCTCAAGGGTGCCGTGAGAGAGCAGCGCATTTCTGTTCTTTATGATGGACACACGAGCATTCTCCTGCGTTCTCTCTGAAGTGACCGCAAGTGAATCTGTGTGAACTTAAGTTTATCCAGTGACTGAGCTGAGTCATTCTTACGAAAATGGCACTATGCAGTCAGAAAGTGACAAGATCCGGCTTCCAGCTCCTTTTCCCATGCTGTTCTCCGACTAGACACATGTTTTGATGTGGCACATTAGAGGAGAATACTTCCCACTAGTAGCCTTTGTGCTACAAGGGTATCTTGTGAGCGCCTTCTGATGACGATGTCAATGTAGCAGCTTCATTTACGGCGGCGAGGGGAGCGTTCGCCCATGACCAGGGCCATCACGGCTTTCTGGACATGGAGTCGGTTCTCGGCCTGTTCGAAGTACAATGAATAGTCCTTGTTGTCGATGACATCGTCTGTGACCTCTTGGCCGCGATCTGCGGGCCCACAGTGCATATACTTGCCCTTATTCGTGAGATCCATCAGTTCTTGCGTGCAGATCCAGTCCTTGAACTTGTCCTGGTATGCTGTTGCAGCCGCCTTGTCTGGAGAACTGATGTGCGGAGGGAAGAAGTTCTTTGGTGACCACGCCTTCGGGTATACGATATCAGCGCCCTCGAAGGCTCCCTTCATGTCGTTGGTGACGGTGAATTGTCCCCCGTATTTGTCCGCATTTGCCTTCGCGGCTTCTAGGACCACATCTTCTAGTTCGAAGCCGTTTGGATGCGCGAGGACGACATTCATCCCGAGCTGTGTCCCGATCAGAACCTCGCTTTGCGGAACAGCGAGTGGCTTAAGGCCTCCTGAGTAGGCATATGATACTACGAGCTTCTTTCCTTTCAACTTGGGGTAGGCTTGCCTCATTGCTTGAGCATCAGCCAACGCTTGAAAGGGATGATACATGTCATCTTCCATGTCGAGGACCGGGATTGTTGCATGTCTCGCGAATTCCTGCACAACCTTATGCCCTCTTCCTATGATCCATTTTGCAGCGTCGCCGTAGATTCGGATGGCAATAGCGTCCCCGTACCTGCTTAGCACTCTGCTGACATCAGAGATGGCCTCGGTCTGGTAAGCTTGCATGTCCTCTGGGAGCGCGGGCGTGTAGACATCTTGTGGGCTCAGGAAATGCGCGTGGCCCCCTAGCTGATACATTCCCGCTTCAAATGAATTTCTCGTCCTAAGGGACCTATTGTAGAACAACATAAACAGTGTCTTCCCAGGTAGGTAATGATGCTCTTTCCGCGACCAAAACTTCTCCCTCAAGGCGTCTGCTGCGTCCAGAACAAGCTTAATCTGGTCTTGTGAGAAGTCGTCTGTGTTGAGGAAATCTTTCCCTTTCCATGAGCCTACGAAAGAAACCAAATCGTTTTACCCCGTACGGCTTGAGCGAGAGGACAACGAATTAAGGTTTTTGTAGCACTGCGCGTGTCTGGCTTGCCGAAGGATCCTGCTGAATACAGGGTCACATTCTGCAGGTCCAGATCGGAGCAGACGAGATCCAACGCGGCGCTCGACGGGTCTGAAGTAGAATGTTCTTGGAACGGTGGCCCGTAGCGAGAAATCCAGTCAGGCTACGGAACACGGTCCTAGGATGCGGATAGTCGACTCGGAAGTTTCTGCGCGAAGTATGGAATCGAACGCATCACGGGCCAAGTCTAGCGTCGAAGGTTCAGTAGTAGATGAGAATCCATGTATCACCAAAATGACACGGGAGCTGAGAGAAGTTCGAACTTCGACACACGCACAGCTACGCGTTAGGTAATCGTTACGGAACGCGTCTCTCTACCGTGGGACTCCAAAGTCCCGCAAAAGTCAAAGACATATTGCAAACTTCTTAACCCCAGCCGAGGTCTACCTCAACCAATGAGTTTGCAAGATGTCCTTGACTCCCGCATGGGACTCCCAAGTCCCAAAAACATTAAATATCAACCGCATGTCCCCCGCATGAAAATTGGTCTCTCAATCTAGAAGGGGCGATCCCGTGACATGCAAGAAAAGAGCTCTAGAAGAAGACTCAGAGGCACGCTCAGACGTTCACCTGAATTCACCAATCCTAAACATAGTCGAATGCGTAGGAGAAATTCTTCGGAGATCCAGCTATCTTGTGATCGTAGATAGGAGGTGCCAATGTTGACCAAGAGGCTGCTAATAGCACTGGGAGGCAACGCCATAAAACAGGCGGACGAGCTTGGAACGACGGAAGAACAATTTCGGAACGTGGCGATAACCTGTAAGCAGATACTCGCATTTCTGGAAAGGGGTGAAGCCGATAGAATGGCGATAACTCATGGCAACGGTCCTCAAGTGGGCAACCTCCTAGTCCAGCAGGAAGAAGCTTCACACATGCAGGTCCCGGCTCAGAGTCTCGACGTAGTCGGCGCGATGACTCAGGGACAGATAGGCTACATGTTCCAGCAAATCCTCCAGAACTATCTGAAGGATGCCGGCGGTGAACTAGCAAAGATACCCGTAGTCTCGATCGTAAATCAAGTTCTAGTAAGCCGAGACGATCCAGATTTTCTTGACCCGACGAAGCCCATAGGAAATTTCTTCACGAGGGAAGAGGCCGAGAAACTTGTGGAAGAGAAGGGCTACGTTATCAATCCAAGACCGGGAAAGGAGCATCTCGACAAGAAGATGAAGGGCTTCGTCATCAAGCAGGTGAAGCCCACAGGAACTACGCCGAGGCCTTTCAGAAGGGTTGTCCCCTCACCGGATCCCATCAAGAACGTAGAGGGAGAGACGATTAGGACGCTAATCGATCAGGGTGTGATAGTTGTGGCTTCAGGCGGCGGAGGGATACCAGTCATAATGAACAGGGAGGGGCATCTTGAAGGAGTGTTTGCAGTTATCGACAAAGATAAGGCAGGTGAAAGAATGGCTGAAGCCATCGGCGCTACCGACTTTCTAGTACTCACAGACGTGGAGTATGCGATGTTGGACTTCGGGAAGCCGACTCAAAGACCAGTACGCAAGATGACTATCAAAGAAGCGGAGGGTTTTCTTGCAGAAGGTCATTTCATGGCGGGTAGCATGGCTCCAAAGGTTGAGGCATGTATCCGATTCCTCAAGTGGGGTGGCGAACGAGCAATAATCTCCTCCCTAGAGAAGGCCGTCGACGCCTGCGATGGCAAGACCGGGACTCAGATCGAAGGTTGACAGTAGCCGCGTTCTCTCTGCAATTGAAAAGCTGCGCTTGCGAACCCAAAGGGTTCGCGAGCGCGCTCTATTCGAGTTGGACTTGGATATTGTTCTTAATTACCTGATAGTTCGGAACATGGCGCAGGTCTGTGCCTAGGCTATAGCCTTACTTCCTTGGCCATAGTCAGGCAAAGCACAGCCATCTTAGCGTACAGGTTGTCTTCGGCCTGCTCATAGATCACCGAATTCGGCCCGTCCATGACCTCGTCGGTGGCTTCTTCACCTCTAAAGACAGGCAGTACATGGGTGACGATTGCTGGCTTGCCCATTAGATCATTAACGTGTCTCTGTTCTAACCGCCAGTCCTTGTACTTGTTGTGTATGTCGATCTCCCTATCAACACCAAAGGCCTTCGCGCCCACCTTACAGAGCTCATCGGTAACCCAGCTTCTCGGAAAAACCGCGTTCGCACCCTTCAGAGCTTCCTTGAAGTCGTGACTTATCTCGAAGCTTGCGCCGCCCCTTCCAGCGTTCGTCTTCGCTGCCTCAACGATCTTCGGGTCAATGTCGAACCCGGGAGGGTGGGCTAGCACCACATTCATGCCCAACCTTGTCGCGATGAGAACCTCTTCCTGTATGCTGCACCTCCCTCTCAGCCTGCTCGAGTAAGCCCAGCTGACTACGTACTTCTTGCCCTTGAGGCCCCCGAGCTTCTTCTTCACGGTCATCATGTCTCCTATGCCTTGTGTCGGGTGATAAGTGCAGCATGCTAGATCGATAACCGGGATTTTCATGACTTCAGCGAACTGCTCAACAGCTCGTCGCCCTTCGCCGTAGACGAAGTCAATAACGTCATCCAGTATCCTCACCCCGATTCCGTTTCCGTATGCGTCGTACATCTTGGCGATGTCTTTCAGAGCCTCTCCAGCCTTAACTCTGGTCGTGCTGACATCTATGTAGGGGGCATGTCCTCCTAGGAGCTCCATACCTGCCTCGAATGCCCCCCTGGTCCTGGTTGAGGGTGCGTAGAATAGCATGAAGAAATTCTTTCTTTCTAGGATCTTGGGTAGGTTCCTCCCCCTTTTTCTTATGTGTTTGAGTTTCTCAGCAAGCGCTATCGCCTTTCTTAGCTCCTCAACGCTCCAATCCTGAGTTGTGATCAAATCTCTGCCGTATAGTCGCGTCATAACTCCTTCCCAGCGACTATGTCCACTTCCCAAGTTTTATATATATTCTTGAAGGCTACTATGAACGCCCACAGAAAAGGTGGGAACCATGAAGGATTTCGTCCTAGTGACTTTCAACTTGTTGAGGGACTCCGCTGCTCTGATCCTGCTCGTGCTGGGGCTAATCGCACTCTGGTACATTCTGAGTTCGAAGAAGAAATAGGAGGGAGCTTGAATGTCAGGAAAAGTTGAAGTTGCGCAGCCGTATTCTGCTAGGTTTGCACTCTTTGCAGCTTGGGTAGGTCTGTGCATAGTCGTAGGTACATATGGTAGCCTTTCGCTTCCTATCGGGGGATACGTGTCTGGCTTCTGGCCCGCGATGGCGCTTCAGGCGATCGGTGGGCTCTGGTTCGGGGGGTGGGGCGTTGCGTCAGCGTTTCTCTTTCCGCTTGTCTCGGACGTACTGGGGGAGGCTCTGCCTTTCTATGTCGCCGTTGCAGTTATCCCGGCAAATGTCGTGCAAGGCGGTCTGACGGTCCTTGCGTTCCGAGCACTGAAGGCCGACATGAGACTCAAGAGCGCGAAAGACTGGGCCGTCTGGATAATCTTCGGATGCATACTGTCTAACGCGGGCGGGGCATACTTGGGATCGACGGCATTCGTCTTGACGGGACTAGTGACCTGGGCGGCACAACCTCTGTTCTTCTTTGGATGGTTCATCGGAAACACGTGGCCAGCCATAATCTTCGGCTCACTGATCCTGAAGGTTGTGACGCCGTTCGTACAGAGAAGCAGGTTATACGTGGCAGCGCCCGACTGGTGGTAGCGTGATGCAAGAAGAACTAATGCAACGCACGTTTCTTTCCTACATACCAGTGAACTCGATATTCATGAAGGTGAGTGCCTCAACAAAACTCACTTTTTTTTTCTATTCAACTTCTACCCGTTTTTCATAAGTAATCCATTTCTGAATTTCCTTTCAGGTATTATTGCTGTCATCCTGACCATAAGGGCGAGGGTCAATCTAGCAACGCTCGCAAAGTACTACAAGCTCTTCCTAACGCTGGCATTCATAATATTTGTGTCCTCAGCTTTCTTCGGCGAATCCCTTGCAGGCCCATCACCTCAGGTCCTCGTACGCCTTGGACCCGTAAACGTCTACAAAGGCGCAATGGCCTTCGCCATCGAGGTCTACTCTAGGGTCTTCGCTCTTGTCTGTGGAATGCTCTTCTGGCTTGCAATAACTACGGGAACCGAGCTTTTCGCAGCACTTGAGAAGCTCAGGATTGGCTACAACCTGAGAACTAGCATAGTGATGATGTTCAGATACTTCAGCATCTTCGACGGAGACTATCAGACCATCCGGGAGGCAGAGAAGTCCAGAGCGCTAGACCTGTCAACTATTCCCGTATACAAGCGTCCCGTTCACTTTGCGTACTATCTTGTGCCGCTGGTCATGCTGGTCATAAAGAGAGCTCTCGAAACGGGCGCCGCAATGGAGTCGAGAGGCTTCAAAGGAACCAGGCTCTACCAAGGGATGATAGCGAAGGGGAAGGAGACCTACTTAACGAAGAAGTACTATAGGATGCGGATGATTGACGTGGTCGCTATACTCATGATGCTCGCCATCTTGGCTGTCATTGCAGTCGGTCGGTTCTACTTCGGTCTCTTCATGAACCCGTTCTATTGACGAACGAATATGGCAGGTGGCGGCATATGACCGAGAAAGTTGCCGTGGAAAACCTATGGTGGAAATACGCTGAAAGCGACTGGATACTCAAGAACGTTAGCTTGAAAGTAGACGAGGGAGAGTTCGTTGTCGTTGTCGGGCCTAACGACTCAGGAAAGACGACCCTTGCCAGAAGCCTGAACAGCCTAATACCGCACAGCGTCAGGGGCGACATGAAGGGCCGCGTCACAGTCTCGGGAATGGATACCGCAAGGCATGGAATAGGAGACATCTCCACCAAGGTCGGCATGGTGTTCGACGATCCCGAATCTCAATTCATACTGACAAAAGTAGAGGATGAGTTGGCCTTCGGTCCGATGAACCTTGGGCTGTCACCGGAGGAGACCGAAGAAAGAATCACGTGGGCTCTCGAGGTCACAAGACTCAAAGAGCAGATATTCAAGGAGCCAGCCGACCTTTCGGGCGGCCAGAAACAGAGAACCGCGATAGCCGCCACCCTGGCCATGAGACCAGAGGTACTGATTCTTGACGAACCAACGTCCATGCTTGATCCTATCGGCAAAGCGGAGGTCATGTCAGTTCTAAGGGAGCTGAAAGAGAGGCAGGAGATGACGATAATCGTCTTCGAACACCACCTCGACGATCTGGTAGAAATAGCCGACAGGTTCATGCTCCTATACAAAGGCGAGATGATCAGGGAAGGAAAGACGCGGGATTTCTTCTCCGATCCGTCGTTCCTCCACGAGAGGGGGGTTAGAGTTCCGGAGATATGCCTAGTATCCGAAAGGTTGCAGGCTGAGAAGATCGTCGACAGGGTCAATCTGACTTTGGATGAGACAAGAGACTCTCTGTCAAAGCGCCTGAGGGAAAGGCCACCGATTGGCTTGGCCAGGAGAGAGATCGAGGAACAAGCGAAACCTAGCGATGAGATAGCAATAGCGACAGAGGGTCTGCGCTTTAGGTATCCCGACGGGACAGTTGCGCTCAGAGGCGTGGATCTTGCAATTCGCCGAGGAGAATTCATCGCTCTGATCGGTCAGAACGGCTCAGGAAAGACGACACTATCCAAAACCTTCAATGGATTGCTAAGGCCAAGCGGAGGAAAAGTCACTGTATTCGGCATGGACACGACGAAAGTCTCCACGGTGGACCTAGCGCAGAAAGTAGGATACACGTTCCAGAACCCGGACCACCAACTCTTCAAAGGAAGCGTAAAGGAGGAGCTCGAATTCGGACTGGACAACCTTGCAAGGCTCGGGAGGCTTGACCCCCGCGAAAAGGACGAGAGAGTCAGGAATGCGATGAGAACCGCAGGAATACCGGAGGGATTTCTCGGAGAACATCCGTTCATGCTCTCGAAGGGTCTCAGGCAGAGGGTTGCAATAGCCTCTATACTCGCAATGCAGCCTGAGGTTCTCATCATCGATGAACCGACCACAGGGCAGGACATGATGCAGTCGATTGAGGTCATGAATTTCTTGGACGCCCTGAACCGTTTGGGTCATACGATCATCGTAGTCACTCACGAGATGTGGGTCGTTGCGAAATGGGCTAGGAGGACTGTGGCAATGCTAAACGGCAAGATTCTTCTGGACGGCCCAACGAGGGAAGTATTCTCGCAATCCAAGGTGCTCGCGGAAACCTTCGTACAGCCACCGCAGATAACTCGCTTGGCACAGGAGCTGGGGAACTACGGTTATCCTCCTGATGTCATGACAGTGAACGAGTTCTACGAGGCAACGAAACAAGTGATCCAATAGCGAATCAAAACATCCTCGCCCGGTGAGCAGCGTCTGTAGATATCGGCGCTTTCTAGGACTTCTTTTGGAACTTCTTTCATCTTAGAGAGTGGAAGAGGAGTTGAGAATTATGAGCAATGATGCTGAACCGTACACTCGAATGCTAGCGAGTTACGTTCGCAATGTAGAGTACTCTGGAATATCTGGCGAAGCGATTGACGCTTGCAAGTGGCACATCCTCAACACCATAGGCGTCGCGCTGGCAGGAACGAGAACTTCCTGGGCCAGAATCGTGACCAAATACGCCACGAGCAGACCTGTCCAAAGGCCGTGCAATTATGCTTGGAAGTTGGCAAAGGACTCAGAGCACCGTTGTAGCTCTTGTGAACGGCACGCTTTCCCACAGCCTGGACTACGATGACCACCCAGGGATATGCCATATTGGCGCCGTTATTGTGCCCGCTTCTCTAGCGGTAGCTGAAGAGGAGAAAGCAGACGGCCGTAAGCCCACAACCACTGTGAACGTGGGTTACGACGTAGTCACTAGGGTGCAAGAAGCCTTTGACGGTGAGAAGATCTTCGCTAGAGGCTTTCTATCGGACAGCGGAGCCGTCTCTGTTCATAATCCAAGCTCAAATCTCAGGCTCCACAGCCGCATATCCCCAGTGATCCCGATGATAAGGAGAGGAATCACTGTTGGATTGAGAACAGACGCTACGGGACAAAATGAGGACGATGACATGATCCAGGAGATGAGACTGGCTTGGACACTTCATCGGGTGCCCGGCGTACGATCCGAATGTTTGTCTTCGAGTCAGGTCCTCGATATGGCAACAGCGGGGAGCGCCAGAGCTACCGGCGTCGGCTCTGAGATCGGCAGTATAGAGGTAGGAAGAAAGGCTGACTTGGTACTACTGGATGCTCGTGGAATGCTGTGGCCGTATACGAGTTCCAGAATACCTCTCCTTGATGTGATGTTACAAAGCGTCAAGGCATCAGATGTGGACACAGTTATCGTGGACGGCGAAGTCCTGTTCGAGGGGGGGAAGTTCGAGAAACTCGATATGGACAAGGTTGTCGGAGAATTGACGAAGTCGATCGCTGATGAAAAGGGAGATCGCGCGAGACTAGCTGAGAATCTCAGGAATAGCCTACGAGAGTTTTACGGTCGATGGGATGGCAGCAAGGACTACGTCCACAATTCACGAGGCTCAACTCAAGGACCTCACAGTGGCTGAGCTTTCGCAAAGCACGAGATGGCAGAACCAAATCCGCAAGAAAAGGGATGTTTCCGAAGAAGGCTTCTACATAGCTTCCTGGGCAGCATTCCTGCCCACAATGCGGCCGTGTGACAGTGCTTCGGAAAGCTGAGGGACCACGGATCCGCATGTTGCACCTGCTGCATATAATCCTGGAAGGGGCTCTTCATTTACACGATCCAATACCTGACCTTTCGTGTTAGCCATAAGCCCACCTTCCGTCTTATACCTGACCGCAGTAAAAGGCAGGCAGTAATAGGGTGGTTCATCGATTTTCTGAAAGAGGTCCGGACGGATCTTTCCTCTCCCGAAGTCCGGATCCAGCCGCGCATCTACGTAGCTGTTATACTTCTCAACGGTGTCCTGCAATCCCCCGGGCGAAATCCCCGCACTCTTGGCTAGCTCGCTGATATTGCTGGATACCGCAGACATTCCCCTCTCAAGGTAAGTTTCGATCACGCGTCTGGCTGTGCCTTTCGTGACCTTGCTGTCGAAGACGTAGTGCGCTAGATCATATCCCAGTCTGACCATTTCCATGCCTCCCCCGCCGTACGCGTACTCCTCATTGAAGAACCTCTTCCCCTCTCTGTTCACGACAATGACGGGATTGTAGACGAAGATCGTTATGGGAGGCAGCGCGCCGGTCGCCACTAGCTTCGTCTCAGGATGCTCGAAACAAAGCGTGCAGCCGGCGTCCATATCTTCCAAGGAAGCTCCTATCGCCTGGCCCATTAGAATTCCATCTCCAGTCGAGCCATCTTTGGGCACGATGGCGTGCGGTCTGACCGTTGCAAAGAATGGCGAGTGCTTCTCGACCATCTGTTGATTGCAGACGAAACCGCCTGTGGCGAGGATTGTTGCCTTTGCCTTGATGTTGATTTCATCGCCATGGGTGGTTCGTGCCTTTGCTCCTACCACTCTTCCCTCAGCATTTCTATAGAGCTCGGTTCCTTTTGTCTCCAGCAGAATTTTTACGCCAAGCCTCTTGGCTTCCACATGTAAGCGGTCTGTTACGTTCTTCATACGGGCGAGGTCATGCTCGCCGAGGACAACATGCCAAGTCGGACTCTCCTTCCGGATAGGTAGAAATCTCACACCCAAATCTAGTAGCCAGTCAATTGTTCTCGGGCCTTCCAGAACAGCACCTTTCAACACTTCTGGATTGCGCTTCATTATTCCGTAAGGTGGCGAGAAGAAAGCATACGCTGAGCGGAGCTTCTTCGCTGGCACTATTTCCAATCCCTTGGAGACTCGCTCCCATTGGCGTTCTATTGGAAAATCGATTCCTGCTTGTCTCTGAAGGCTGGTACCTGCGGTAACGAATATTCCAGCCGCGACGAGAGTCTCCCCGCCCAGAAGGCGCGCCTTCTCGAGCAACAGCACTTTCACTCCCTGTTTCGCACCCTCTATTGCTGCTGCCAAGCCGGCTCCTCCTCCGCCTACTACGAGCACGTCGGTCTCTCGGTCCCACTTGCTAGGGAGTCTGGAAACCCATGGCTGTACCTTTCTAATTCCTACAGTCTCTTGCTTTTCGTTGGCGCCTTTGTCCACAGGGATCTCCTCGCAGGTAAACCTCGAGGCGACATTCGTGGTGGGTGTACAATGTATATAGATGCACCTCAGGATGCAAAGATCGTGACAAAAAGGCTCTGCTTCTTCGTTTCAGAATGCGGAATGTCTGAAAGAGAATAGATCATCGTCCAAAGGTTTATCGTAGCATACGCACCCTGAGTTCGTTCGGGAGAAAACTCGTTGGTTTCCTTCGTAGGACTGTGGAAAGGAAGGGATGTCCTCAATACGAATGATTTTTCGCAAGAAGAGATTGAGCTAGTTCTCGACTCGGCTGACATCTTGAGGAAGAACTTTCGATCGCGTGTTCCGCATGATTACCTACGTGGAAAGACACTGTTCATGTTGTTCTATAACAGGTCGCTTCGAACTAGAAATTCCTTTGAGGCAGGGATCTATCAGCTAGGGGGCCACGCGCATTTCATGAGCCCGCAAGACGTCTACGTACCGTCGCTCCCGGAGGACATGGTAGCCTACCAGACTGAGGCCGTCTCGGATGTGGGCAGAGTTCTGAGCAGGTATGGGGAGGCCATCGCGATCAGAATCTTTGGCGACGCCTCAAAGTGGGTCATAGGAAGAGGGCACAGACTCATCCAAGAATTCGCCAGACATGCGACGGTACCGGTTCTCAACATGGAAGATGACATGTATCACCCGTTCCAAGCACTGGCCGACGCTCAAGCAATGAGGCAGGCATTTCCGAAATTGAGAGGAAAGAAACTCGTCGTATCATACGCCTATTCAGCCACTCTCAAACCGCTGGCTGTTGCACAAAGTGAAGTTCTGATCGGAACACAGATGGGAATGGATGTTGTTCTGGCACATCCAAACGGATTCGAACTTGAAGACGACGTACTCGAAGCAGCAAAAGCAAACGCAGACAGATACGACGGAAAACTCAGCATCTTGAACAGCATGAAGGATGCTCTCGAAGGCGCAGACATTGTCTATCCAAAAGCATGGTTGCCAAAGAATTTCTTCCCTCCTCACAACGTTTCCGTGGACGACACGGGCACGACAGCATATCAGGACAAGTTCAAGGAGTGGATCTGCACGCAGGAATTGATGGATATGACGAACAAGGCCAAGTACATGCATTGTGGGCCTGCAGATCGGAGCCGAGAGGTCACAGACGATGTCGTCGACAACAAGGACTATTCATTGTACTTCGAACAGGCCGAGAACCGACTCCATGTCCAGAAAGCCGTAATGGCTTTGGTCATGGGAGATCGGGCCCCTCGCCGGGGCAGAAGACGCGGCTGCCGCTAAACTAGTCCTTTTCTATGCTATCACGCGCTTCGAGAGTTCCGGCGGCAGCTTCCTTTTTAGGAACTCCCCTTCTCCTTGCTTGCCTTGGAATTTTCCGTTCTCCCAAATGATCTTGCCCTTGGAGATTGTCACTACCGGCCAGCCCTTGACTCTCATTCCTTCGAAAGGATACCAATCCATCTCGTACAGCGATTCCTCGGGAGTTATCGTCTTTTCCAGCTTGGGATCAAGGAT
>Ga0129297_10000183_pt1 | contig 29400 bp, 26 predicted proteins | sample I18A1metaG_FD_94708 | JGI IMG/M metagenome (GOLD analysis project Ga0129297, IMG submission 94708) | Lake sediment bacterial and archeal communities from Gulf of Boni, Indonesia to study Microbial Dark Matter (Phase II) - ​I18A1 metaG | ecosystem: Environmental > Aquatic > Freshwater > Lake >... | reverse complement strand
GATTCGTCCGGAGCGATCGATCAGCGGCATGCCCTTCGGCTGCTCGCCGGCAGCCAGCGGCAGGGACCAAAGCGGCCGCGCCACTCCGGGCTGCACCTCGACGGCATAAAGCGCCTGAGGGAGTACCGGATCGACGTGCTCGGCAGCACCGCTGGCGAACAGCACCGTGCGCCCGGACACCGCCACGCCGCCGGCAATCGGCGTGTCGCTCCCTCCCGGCAACTGCAGCACCGGGCCGCCTCCGAGTGGGCGGCCGCTCGCAGGATCGAGAGCCCACAGTCTCCCGGCCAGATCGCCGAACAGCACCCCTTGCACCCTGCCGTCGGCATGCATCAGGGCCGGCGGCGCCGGCGCGGTGTTAAGATTGGCTGCCGCTCCCTCGTAGGCAGCGAAAAAGTCCCAGAGCACGGTGCCATCGGTGAGATCGAGGGCGGCGGCCAGCACTCCGAACCGACCGGCATAGGGGGCAACGTTCCCGCCGGCATCCCGACGCAGTTGCGGGGCCCCGGTCAGGAAGAGGCGCGGCGCACGCCTGCCATCGCTCCCCGGAACCGTCAGGGCCACCCCGCGGCAGGAGCCGAGCCCGGCCAGGCTCTTTTCCCAGAGGACCTGCGGCTGGTAGGGATCGCTCACATCCAGCGCGAAGATCACGCCGGCAAGGCCATCCGCACTGGCCGTGCCAACCAGAACCGTGCGCCATTCGCGGCGTCCATCGCCGTCAAAGTCGGCAAACTGGTCGCTGACCGCCGGGGAGCCATCCACCCGGACCGCCGCGAAGGCGGTCGCATCCCCCCACGGCTGGTGCCGCAGCACCGGAAGGATCCCTCCCGGCACATAACCCCACAGTTCGCGGCCATCTCCCGCCGGAGCGGTGGCACTGCCGACCAGAATCGCGTGCAACAGCCCGGCGTCGCTGCCAACATAGAGGACCCGGTCACGCTGTAGCCCCCCGGCGACGAAAGGACTGGCACCGACCACCGCCGGTGTGGAACGGGTGATGGCGCCCAGGCGCGCTGCGCGCACGGTGTCGATCAACGCCGTCGCATCTTCACCGCCTGTGCTGCCCAGAGGCGAGGCCAGGGTTGCGGAGGCGCAGGCGTCGAAGCGCAGCAGGCGGTAGTTCTGCTCTGCGCCGGCATTGGTGAAGAGCAACCGGCCACCGGCTCCCTTGCTGAAGGGTGGCTGCAGGTCCTCTCCCGAACACGGCGGCGGGGCGGGCAGGGACCCTTGCAGGCCGTCCGCCGCATCCCACAGCGCGGGGCGCCCGGGTCCGCCGAGGGGAAAGGCCCGCAGGTGGCCGTCACGTCCGGGGAAACTGCCGCTGCCAAGATACAGGGTCCCGGCCGTTATGAGCGGAGCAACCTGCACGGCTTCTGTGGCGGCAGTCGTGGTCGGTACGGCCGCAAGGGCGGAGAAAATCGCCTCCAGACCGCATGACCCCTCCTGGGGAGCCGCAGGAGGCGAGTCGGCGGCACAGGCCAATCTGGCACCGGCTTCATTTGCAGCGCCCTCCGCAACTACATTCAGCCCAACGTTGCCGCTCATCCCCGCGAGCGCCAGAAGGTCCCGAATCCGGGGGAGCGCCGCACCTTCGACAACCAACCGGCTGGGCAGCCCGGTCAGCAGTCTGGCCACCGGGGCAACAAACGGCACCAGCACCTGGTGGCGCCGGACCCTGGAGAGGCTGTCCAGCAGGGCGAACGCCTCAGGGGTGAGATCGCGGCGGTCCAGAAGAAAAGGCTCCCCGCGGTACTCGATCAGACTTTCGGGCAAGTGCCCTTCCCGGGTATCGCGAGGCGGTGGCAACAGCGCCTCCCCTCCGGGAAACCCCATCGCCGGGGGAGTCCCCTGGCCATGAATGGCAAAGGACACGCCGTCCGCCTCGGCGAAACCGGCCCGGTAGACCGGAATCCCCGCACGCTGCAGGAGATAGGCCGCTCCGTAGGCTTCGGCAATGGCGGCACGGCTCCCTCCTGCGGCACACCCCGGCCAGGCGGGCTGCTCTTGTTCCGGCTGCCAGCAGGCGTCGACCGGTATCACCAGGGAACCAGCCGGGAAGGTCCGCTCGATGGCTAAAACCGGCAGGAACGCCCCGGCCGCCAGGCCCAGCACCACCGGCAGCAGCGACCGGACCATCCACAGCTTCCAACTGCGGCTCATGGTGCCGCTCCGAACCTGGTGACAGGGGCATTCTCAAGGTCCGGAGGGCCGTCCACCGCGACCTGTCCGCCACGCTCCGCACCGCCCCCGGCCTGGGCGTAGCCGCTGCCAGCGGCGCAATGCAAGCTGCACAGGCTTTCCACAACCGCCTCCGGTCCCAACGGCGTACGTGCCCGCGCCAGCACATAAAGCTTCAGATCGTTGTCGTGGCGTGCGTCGTTGTCGCCATCGGGGTTGTCGCGCAGGAAGAGCTCCACGTCGAGTCCGCCGACCGGTACATGCAGGGCCGGAACTGACGGATAGCGGTCCCCCTCCCCGGCGTCAGCCAGATACGTACTCCAGCCACCGGTCAATGGATATGTCCTCGCAAGGGTCGGCCGTGCCCATTCAATGGCGGCTGTCGCCGCCTGCAACGCCTGCTCCCTGGCCCCGTTGCAGGCGGCATCTCGACTGGTGAGCAGAGTGCGTTCGCCGAGCACCATGGCCAGCACGAGCAGCAGCGCCAGCAGCAGGAGCACCGTCACCAGGGCCATGCCGCGCTCAGGGGAGCGCATGGTTTTTCACCTCGACCATCTGACTGACAACCAGGCGTCGGAAGCGGTCGTGGTAAGGACCGTAGCGCCGGTTGCCGAGCTGATAGGTATTGGCGTCGCGATAGTCCGGGTCCGGGCGCAGATCGCGTACCAGCAGGGAAACCCGGATGCCGCGCACCGCAGCGGGGTCCGGCGGCTGGTCGAGCACGCGCCCGTCGGCCAGCAGATACTCGAACTGCAGGCCGTCGACGGCATCGTCGAGAATTTCGTCACTGGTAAAATCGTCGCTGCGCAGACGCCCGCCAAGGGGAGTCGCCTCGCGTCTGAAACAGCGGACCCGGAGCCCGAACAGTTCGCTCCCGGCCGCTGCCGCCGCGGCAAGTCCCTCCAGAAGGTGCAACTCCCGGCCGACACTGGCCACCGGATAGCAATAGCGTTCCCCGGCCAGAACAACGTGGCTGATCGCCTCGGGAGCGGGACGGATCTCGCGTGAGGAACCGGGCGACTGGTTCGGCGTGCGGTCCAGACGCAGTAAGGTGGCCCCCGTTGCCGCCTCGTGCAGCAGTCGCAACGGCGGGAAGAAGGGTTCCCCTTTGACAATGGTCAGCACGTCGTCGGCGACCGCGCCGCCATCTTCGGCAAGCACTGCAGAAAGCAGGGTCGCTGCCGGGTTTCCCGGCAGCGAATCGTGGCACAGCAGCGGCGCAGCCCCGGAAGGACGCATCGGAGCAGGGCCCACCTGAAAAGCCGTTTCACGCACATCGTCGGCGAGGAACCGCAACAGGCGTTCGGCACGCTGGCGCAGTTCGAAGCGACTGATCTCGGCCAGACCACGCCCCTGGAAGAGCAGGATGGCAGGGAGAACGATGGCGGCGACCACGCCCGCCAGCCCCATGGCCACCAACAGCTCGACAAGGGTGTATCCTTGGCGAAACTGACCGTTCATGGCGCACTGCGGATCGTCTGCAACTGGTAGTGGTGGGCCTGGCCCGCCGCTTCCCAGCGGGCGGTCACCGTCAGGCGCGTTTGGCCCGTTGCCGGGGTGCCGGTTTCAATACGGCGCTCCAGCACGATCGCCCCGTAATTGTCGGGCAAGCCGTCAAACGCCGGCAGTGCAGCAAAGTCGGCAACCTGCAGCATGGCCATGGCTTCGCTGCAGACGCGGCGCGCCTCGCCATGAAGGGCATTGCGCGTGCCGGCCTTCATCCCCCCCAGGAGCACCGGCAGCAAGCCGAGGCTGGTTATCATGAAAATGGTCAGGGCAACCAGGACTTCGGTCAGGGTGAAACCGTGCTGGAATTGTCGAGCCTCCATAAGCTCCCTCCGTCAAGCAAGCATTTCATGGCGGAACACCCCCGCCTCACAGCATCAGCCGAGCAGCCCGCGATCTGCCAGGCTTACGTAGCAGCCGTTGCCGATAATCACATGATCAAGGACCCGCACGCCGATGAGTTCTCCGGCCTCACGCAGGCGTCCCGTGAGTTCAAGGTCTTCCCGACTCGGCGTCGGATCGCCGGACGGATGGTTGTGGACCAAAAGCACCGCCGCGGCCGACTCGCGCACCACCGGAGCAAAGACCTCGCGCGGGTGGACGATGCTGGCGTTCAGGCTCCCCTCCGAAACCTGCACCTCGCGCAGCAAACGGTTCTTGCTGTCGAGGAGCAAGGTCAGGAACAGCTCCTTGCGGCGGTCGCGCAGCCGCTCATGAAAATGGCAGAAGACTTCGCGGGAAGTGGTGAAGCGCTCGCCCGGCCGCAGAGGGGTCGTCGCCAGGCGTCTCGCCAGCTCGCCGAGCGCCAGCAATTCCGCCGCCTTGGCTGCGCCGACTCCGGGGAAGGCACACAGCTCCGCGGCGGAGGCAATGGTCAGGGCACGCAGGGAACCGAAGTGCTGAAGAAGTTGCCGGGCCAGATCGAGGGCGGTGATACGGGGGGAGGCAGAACCGGAACGCAGGATCAGGGCGAGCAGTTCGCTCTCGCTTAACAGGGAGGAACCGTGGAGAAGCAGCTTTTCCCGCGGCCGCTCGGCCACAGGCCAATCTTTGATCCCTGACATTTCCCCTCCCGACAAGACAGAACCACAATGCAATTGAGCCTGTATCATTAGCACAGGAAAAACTAATTATGTAACACTAATTTTGTGTCGCTGTTTGGCAAGAAAATGGCTCTATAACCACAAAGATTTCACGCAAAGCACGCTGGGGCGCAAAGGGAACCGTTGTTTTTCCCTGGCGTGCTTTGCGGCTTTGCGAGATAAAGCCGCTTTCCACGACCAACCTGCTTTTGGGTTACAAATCCGAAAAAAAAAGACCGGCCGCAAGGACCGGTCTTCCTATCGAACCGACAGAACGTATGCGTTCAGCGCCCCGCTGGCGGAGCCTCGCTCTTGAGCGGCGACCCCCAGAAGGTGCCGAGAACTTTGCGATCCCGCTCGCTGATGATCGCCCCACGCTCGACCATATGCTGAAGGAGCGGTGTCAGATCCTTCTGCGCCCGAATGGCCTCGTCGACCCGCTCGCGGCTGTGACAGACCGTGCAGCGGGCTTCGATGGTCTCCTGAAAGGCGGCGGCCCCCTCCGTCGGCACCACACCGGCCGGGGCAGGAGAAACCGCCGCCATGGCCGGAGCGGCCAGCGACGCCCCGACCAGGAACAGTGCTGCCAGCAACTTATTCACGGACAAAGGTATCGATATCGGTTTCATGGACCATCCCCATCAGGTGGGCATATTCCGACTCGATGATGGCGAAATGGTTCTCGGTCTCCTTGGCCATCCGCTCGAACATGCCGCGAACGCCGGGATCGACGATCTTGCTGGCCGTGAGGCGCAGGTGCTTGGCCAGGTCTTCCTCCTCTTTGAGGGCGATCTCCATGGCCTTGCGCTCGTGGACCTTGTCGTCAAGAGCCTTCTCCAGCTGGCGCAGCATGGCGTGCTCAAGGCGGGCCGGCCTGGCCATAAACTCTTCGAAGCTCCCCAGATCCTTGCCGGGATAGGCCTGGAAGAAGTGACTGGCATGCTCGCGCTCCTCTTGGGCAAGCTGCTCGAACACCTTGCGACCGCGCTCGTTCTTGGTCAGGCTCGCGGCCTTGTTGTAAAAGTCCATGACATCCTTTTCGGTCTGGATGGCGAGGCGAAGGGCCTCCTGCATGTTGAATTCCTGCGGCATGGTTCTCTCCTTGGGGTCAGGTTAGATCAACGGGTCATCCGGTAAACATCTTGTCATATCATTTAACATCGGCCTTATAACCTGTCAAATCTTCCTCACCGGTGCAGAGGGGAAGTTCTTCGGCTGTGAAAAACGGTTTGACACCCCCACTCTGCGTTTATTCTCAGTAAATCGCCCTTTAACTGCAATGAATTTCCCGTTGACAGCAACCCTGCTCCTGAGCTATATCGGGCGGGATAAAACCATATTTTACGAGACTTTGCAGCCTCCCAAACCGATCAGCTCCAGATCAGCGACCGGGCGTGCCGTTTTGCTCTTCGAGCACGGCCCGGCCTTTTATTCCTGCCCTAAAAAGGATGACAAGAGATGTCCAAGACCGTGAACAAACCCTCGTTGAAAAACCCGTTCAACACCCAGGAGAAGGTCGAGTTCACCATTCCCGGCGAGATTCGCGGCAAAACCGGCGCCTATGAAGAGGTGATGAAGGAAGGCTACGACCTGATCCAGCGGCCGATCAAATCGGTCAAGATCGACCAGATCGAGAAGCAGCACTTCAAGAAGCGCATGACGGTCTGGGAGCGCCTCAACGTCCTCTCCAGCAAGGCCCCCAACGTCCTCTACCAGAACTGGGGGAAGAACCTCGACGGGGCTTCGCTGGTCACCGCCATTCTCAACATCAACGGCCGCGACGTCGGCGTCTACGGCCATGACTTCACCGTCCGCGCCGGCTCCATCGACGCCACCAACGGCAACAAGCTGGCCCGCCTCTTCTACATGTGCGGCGAGAAGGGGATCCCCCTGATCGGCATGAACGACTCGGCCGGCGCCTTCGTCCCGGCCGGCGTCGGCGGCTTGGACGGCTATGCCGAGGCCTTCACCGCCCTGCGCAAGATCAGCGGCGTGGTCCCGTCGATCATGTGCATGTTCGGCTTCAATGCCGGCGGCGGCTCCTATCTGCCGCGCCAGGGGAGCTTCGTCATCCAGCCGAACGACACCTTCTTCGGTCTCACCGGCCCGGGCGTGGTCAAGTCGGTCCTCGGCGAGGACATCACCCCCGAAGAACTCGGCGGCCCCAAGGTCCACGGCCGCTCCGGCGTCGCCGACCTCACCGTCGCCGACGAGGTTGCCGCCCTGCGCACCGCAACCCGGCTCCTCTCCTACATCCCCGGCAACAACTTCAGCCGGGCCCCCTTCCAGGAGACCAGCGATCCGCTGGAGCGCAAGACCTGGGAGATCAACACCCTGCTGAAGAAGGCCTTCAACTCGCCGACCGGCTTCAACACCCCCTTCGACGTGTCGATCGTCATCCAGCAGATCTGCGATCACGGCGACTACTTCGAACTGCAGCCGGAGCGCGCCCGCGAGGTCATCACCGCCTTCGGTCGCCTCGGCGGCCACGTGGTCGGTTTTGTCGCCAACAACTCGGCGGTGGCCTCCGGGCAGATCGACTGCGACTCGGCGGTGAAGATCGCCCGCTTCGTGCGCTTCTGCAACATCTACAACATCCCGATCATCTTCATGGAGGACACCACCGGCTTCCTCCCCGGCCGCGAGCAGGAAGCCCGCGGCATCGTCCAGGCCGGCCGTTCCATGCTCGATTCGATCGTCGACGTGCGCACCCCGCGCATTCTGCTGATCCTGCGCAACGCCTTCGGCGGCGCCTACGCCTCCTACAACAACTACCCGACCGGCGCCGACCTGGTGCTGGCCCTGCCGACCACCCGCCTCGCCGTCATGGGCCCGGCCGGCAAGGAGTTCGTCTACAAGGACGAACTGCGCAAGGTTCGTGGCGCCGTCCCCGGCATGATCAAGCAGGGGATCGAGCAGCGCACCGCGGCCGGGATGAATGGCGACGAGGCCAAGCGCGACGCCGAGAAGGAAGCGGCCGAGTGGCTCAAGAACCAGGAGGCGGCGCTGAACCAGCGCTACGAGAAGGAACTGATGAACCCGAAGGAAGGTCTCGCCCTCGGCTCGATCTCCTCGATCGTCATGCCCACCGACCTGCGCCAGGTGCTGGGCGAGAACCTCAACTTCCTGATGCGTCACTACCAGCCTTCGGCGATGGGTGGCCCGCAGCGCGAGTTCCATTAAAGGCGAATACAGAAGTCAGAATACAGAAGTCAGAATCCTTCGGTAACAGAATGAACCAATCGGGTTTTGCTTCTCTTCTGAATTCTGAATACTGAATTCTGAATTCCAGACTGGAGATAACGACCAATGACCGACCTTTACAAAAGCAATCCGCTGATCCACCGCGACCGCCGCCTGGGCCAGTCGACCTCCGAATGGGTCCGCTCCTTCGCCTGCGAGGATCTCAAGCCGCTGATCGTCTGTCGCGGCCCGATCCGCAAGGAGACGATGGACGTTTTCGCCGAGATGGGGATGACCCATGTCGGCATCCTCCTCTCCGAGAAGGACTCGATCGTCTACCCGAACGCCCTCTCCCCGGAGCTGCGCCAGGTCACCGATCCCAATCGCGTGCATCGGGTTCCCGACTACACCGGGGCCTCCAAGGAAGAGCGCGTCGAGCGCATCGGCCAGATCATCCAGATCGCCAAGGACAACGGCTACGACTCGATCTTCGCCGGCTACGGCTTCATGGCCGAGGACGATGAGTTCGTCGCCGCCATCGAGGACGCCGGCCTGACCTTCATCGGCCCCTGCTCGGCGACCCAGCGTGGCGCCGGCAAGAAGGACGAAGCCAAGCGCACCGCCCTGGCCGTCGGCGTCTCGGTCACCCCGGGGATCAACAACGTCACCGCCCGCACCCTGGTGGCCAAGCACCCGACCCGCGAGTCGCTGCTGGCCGTGATCAAGGCCGAAGGGCTCAAGGTCGACAAGAAGATCCTCGACGACAAGAAGCTGTCCCTTGAGGACCTGGCCGATGCCATCCTCTTCGCTTCCTACGACAAGGGGATCGACCTCTTCACCATCGACGAGCTCGGCGCGCAGGTTGAGAAGGAATGTGCGGCGATGTTCAAGAACTACCCCGCTGCCCGCGTCCGCCTGAAGGCGATCGGCGGCGGCGGCGGCAAGGGGCAGCGTATTCTCGGGGCGTCGTTGCTGACCAAGAAGAGCGCGACCGATGCCGACATCAAGAAAGCCGCTGCCGAGGCCCCCGGGCTGGTGCGCGAAGTCCTGATGGAAGTCAAGGCCAACGGCGTCGGCGACAACAAGAACGTGCTGATCGAGCTCAATATCGAGCAGACCCGCCACAACGAGATCCAGCTGCTCGGCAACGGCGACTGGTGCGTTGCCCTTGGCGGGCGCGACTGTTCGCTGCAGATGCACGAGCAGAAGCTCCTCGAAATCTCGGTGACCCAGGAAGCACTGGCCAGCGAGGCCGCCAAGGCCAAGAAGGCCGGCCGCAAGGCCCAGGTCAAGGCTCTGGAGACCGACCTCAAGACTCTTGAGCGCATGGAGAACGACGCCGCCAACTTCGGCAAGGCGGTTGGCCTCGACTCGGCCTCGACCTTCGAATGCATCGTCGACCGCGACCGCTACTACTTCATGGAGGTCAACACGCGCATCCAGGTCGAGCACCGCGTCACCGAACTGGTCTACTCGCTGAAGTTCACCAATCCGAAGAACAAGCAAGACTTCTTCATCGTCGAGTCGTTGATCGAGGCCATGGCGCTGTGCGCCCGCCACAAGAAACGTCTGCCCAAGCCCGAGCGTATCCCGCGCTTCGGCGCCGGGGCCGAGGCACGCCTCAACGCCACCGACTGCTCCCTCTCGCCCAGCGCCGGCGGCTACATCCGCTACTGGTCGGCTCCGATCGAGGGGGAGATCCGCGACGACCAGGGGATCTGCATCAAGAACCCGGATACCGGCATGTTCATGCGCTACCACCTGGCCGGCGCCTACGATTCCAATATCGCCCTTTTGCTGACCAAGGGCGAGGATCGCCTCGACAGCTATGAGCAGCTGTCCAAGGTGCTGCGCCGCACCACCCTGCGTGGCACCAATCTGGCGACCAACCTCGAGTTTCACTACGGCCTGGTCAACTGGTTCCTCGGCCAGGGGGTCATGGCCAAGCCGACCACGCGCTTCGTCGTCCCCTACCTGACGCTGGTCGGCCGGCTCAAGGAGGAGGCCAACAAGCTCGATTACGTTTATGCCTTCCTGCAGGTGAAGAAGCACTTCGGCACCCTGTACGGCAGCGACCCGGAGATCAAGAAGGCGGTTTCCGAGACGCTTGATCGCAAGGGGACGCTGATCACCCGGCCGATGGAGAAGCTGCTGGCTGATCCGCACCTGCTGGCCGGCTGGCTGAGCCTAAACCGCACGAGCTTCAAGATGGAGAAGGGGAAGCTGGTCTGGCTGCGCAACCCGCTGGTCATCCTCGAGGAGACTTACGAGTATCTCAACATGACCTGGCGGGCGGATGTCCCTGCCGCCGAAGTCATCTGGACGCATGACCGCGACCTGCTCGAAGGGGCGCTGGCCTTCTACGCCGAACTGCGGAGCAAGTTCAACCTCGGCAAGGAGGACTTCGTCAAGCTCAACGCTCTGCTGGCCAAGGAAAAGCCGCAGGGCGGCTATGACGAGACGACCTGGAAGAAGATCCAGGAAGCGCACTTCGGCTTCGAGATCGGCAACGAACTGCTCGGTCTGCTGCTGCTGATCGCCGTGAACACCGACTTCTACGACTTCAAGGTCGAAGACGACCTCGAAGTGACGATCCCCGCCTATCTCAACGATCCGGACCTGCAGGCGGCGATGAAGAAGGTGCTGGTGCCGCCGCCGGCCACCAAGGCCGACGAGGTCGTCACCCCGGGCGGCGGCATGTACTACGCCCAGGAAGCGCCGGGGATGCCGCCCTTCGTCAAGGAAGGCGACCACTTCGAGAAGGGGCAGCCGCTCTTCATCCTCGAGGTCATGAAGATGTTCAACAAGATCCCGGCACCGTTTGCCGGGACGGTCGACAAGATCCTGATCGACGGCACCGAGGGGATCATCGTGCAGAAAGGGCAGCCGATCTTCAAGGTCACCCCGGACGAGAAGTTCGTCGAGGTCGATCCGGCGGCGCTCGAGAAGGAGCGCCGGGAGCGGACGGCGGCCTACCTCAAGTCCTTGCTCTAAGCAAGATAAGGCGCCTTGTTCGGAACGGTCTGACCGGGGGCGGATGCATATCCGCCCCCGGTTTCCTTTTTGCGGAGTTGCCGCCGGAGCAAAGACATGCTATTGAGCAGGAAAAGCGATGGAGACGGCACCTGCATGGCGGACGAAACGATCGAGCTGCGCACGGTGAACGACAGGAAAGTCGCCGGTGTGGTGTTGAGCAAAAGCGCCGACGCCGTCTGGGTCGTCCTGGGCGGCAGCGTCAAGTGCAAACTCATCCCGACCCGCAACGGCCTGGCCTACGCCGGCAGCGTCATGGGCCGGGAAGTGGTTTATGAGCGCAGCGTCAAGCAGGTGCAGGCCGATATCGTCAGGGAACAGCAGGAGCAGTCCAGATACCGCGTGCGCTGAACAGATTTCACCCTCCGTTTTTGCCGTTTTCCCCCTCAACGCTGTTCATTAACAAAACCTCTGGCATAAATTCGCTTGAGGCATCTTGCAATAATTCAGTTTATCATATATATAATTATTTGAATGATAACGAATAAGGAGCGCATCATGAGCAGATATCTTATCGTCGGCGGCGTCGCTGCCGGCATGTCGGCGGCAGCCCGGCTGCGCCGCCTCGACGAGGCAGCCGAGATTGTCGTCTTCGAACGCGGCGAGCATATCTCCTACGCGAACTGCGGGCTTCCCTACTATATCGGCGACGTCATCCACGACCGCAGCCATCTCCTGTTGCTGACAGCCGAATCTTTCCGGCAGCGCTTCAACGTCGACGTGCGCGTCCGCAGCGAGGTGCTGGCCATCGACCCGCCACGCAAGGTGATCAAGGTTCGGGAACTGAGTACCGGCCGCGAATACGAGGAGGCCTATGACAGGCTGCTCCTCGCCCCTGGCGGCTCTCCGGTGCGCCCCCTCCTTCCCGGCAGCGACCATCCGGCAGTCCATACCTTGTGGACAGTGCCCGACACCGACCGCATCCGCACCTTGGTCGACAGCGGCAAGGTGAAGCAGGCACTGGTGGTCGGTGCCGGCTTCATCGGTCTGGAGATGGCCGAGAACCTCCATGCCCGCGGCATCCGTGTCACTGTCGTGGAGCTGGCGCAGCAGGCGCTGGCGCCGCTCGACTTCGAGATGGCCGCCCTCGTCCACCAGGAGTTGCGCCGCAAGGGGATCGAACTGCGCCTGGGAGAGAGTGTAGCCGGCTTCGAGGCGGACGCAGACGGTGGCCTGCTGGCCCGGCTGGGCAGTGGCGCCGCTTTGCCTGCGCAGCTGGTGCTCCTTTCCGTCGGCGTGCGCCCCAACACGGCTTTTCTCGCCGGCTCCGGCATCACGCTCGGCCCGCGCGGGCACATCGTGGTCAGCCCTTCCCTGCGCACCAATATCGAGGACATCTACGCCGCCGGAGACGCCATCGAGGCGATCAACCCCCTCAGCGGCAAGCCAACCGCCATCCCGCTGGCCGGGCCGGCCAACAAGCAGGGGCGGATCGCCGCCGGCAACATGCTGGACAGACTCTTGCGCACCTACCAAGGCACCATCGGCACGGCCATCGCCAAGGTCTGCGACCTCGATGTCGGGATGACCGGCGCCACCGAGAAATTCTGCCGCAGCGAGGGAATTCCCTGCCGGTCGGTGCTCATTCACCCCAGCGACCATGCCGGCTACTATCCCGGCGCAACCCCCCTGGCCCTCAAACTGGTCTTCTCTCCGCAAACCCGCAAGGTGCTCGGCGCCCAGGCGGTGGGTTTCGGCGGGGTCGACAAGCGGATCGACATCATGGCCACGGCCATCAAGGCCGGCATGACGGTGGATGACCTCACCGAGATCGAGCATGCCTACGCACCGCCCTATTCCTCGGCGAAGGATCCGGTCAACATGGCCGGCTTCGTCGCGCAGAACGTCCTCGCCGGGTTGGTGCAGAGCATCACCTGGGACGAACTGCCGGCCACGCCTTCAGCGACGCACACCCTGCTCGACGTGCGCACCGGCGACGAGTTCGCCGCCGGCACCATCCCCGGCGCAGTCAACATTCCTGTCGACGAACTGCGCGGACGCCTGCATGAGCTTCCTGCCGGCAAGCCAGTGGTCATCTTCTGCCGGGTGGGGCAGCGCGGCTATCTGGCCGCGCGTATGCTTGCGGCCCATGGGCACACCGACTGCGTCAATCTTTCCGGGGGCTACGTCACCTGGCGGGCAGCCATGGCTCTCGACTCGGCAGAGGCACCGGTGCTGGCGGATTCTTCAGAAGATCGCCCCCTGTCGGGAACTCAACCCCCTGCACCTAAATCGCTCCGCGTCGATGCCTGCGGACTGCAATGTCCGGGACCGGTCATGCGGCTCAAGCAGGAGATGGAAACGCTGACCGCAGGAGATGTGTTGACCATCACGGCCAGTGACCCCGGATTCTACAGCGACGCCCAGGCCTGGGCGCGCGCAACCGGCCACACGGTACGTGACATTACCAGCAGCAAGGGGTTGGTTACCGCGGTCATCGAAAAAGGTGGCCACCGACTGCCCGCCGCAGCCGGCCCCGCCGGCAACGACAAAACCATCGTGGTCTTCTCCGGAGACCTCGACAAGGTCATCGCCAGCTTTGTCATCGCCAACGGCGCTCTGGCGATGGGGCGCAAGGTCACCCTGTTCTTCACTTTCTGGGGGCTCAACGCCCTGCGCCGCCCCGAGGCCGTCCCCGGAACCGGCAAGAATCTGCTCGAGGCGGCCTTCGCCTGGATGATGCCGCGCGGCAGCCGGAAACTCGGCCTGTCGCGCATGCAGATGGGCGGCATCGGCAGCCGGCTGATCCGCGGTATCATGCAGACCAAGCAGGTGCCGTCGCTCGAAACGATGATGGCCGTGGCGATCCGCAACGGGGCCCGGCTGGTGGCCTGTCAGATGTCGATGGAGCTGATGGGAATCCGCCGCGAAGAGCTGATCGACGGGATCGAAGTGGGCGGCGTGGCCGCTTACCTGGAGGCCTCAGAGCACGCCGACAACAACCTGTTTATCTGAACTGAGCCTCATTTCGTGACGGCGCGCCCCCCGGTACTTGCGTTTTCCTTGTATTGCGGTTAGAATTTCTTCAGATTTTTAGCGCCACTGCTCGGGGAGGATATCACGCCATGAAATGCGAATTGCTCGAACAGTGCGGTTTCTTCCGCAAGTACCGCGATACGCTCAATCTCGCCTGCCGCGGCTTCATCAAGACCTTTTGCGAAGGCGAGCGCATGGACGCATGCAAACGCAAGGAGTATCGCCTCAAGCACGGGACGCCACCGCCTGACGATATGATGCCGAGCGGGCAGATGGTTCCGGATGAGTATAAGCATTGACGTCCAGTCCTCTGCCTGGCAGCGGCTGGTCTCCGCCGGCAGCCCCGTCGCAAATGGGATTGAACGTCGGCAAGTTTCGTGTTAGATAGGTGGCTCCAAGGCCACCTTAGCTCACTCGGTAGAGCAGCTGATTCGTAATCAGCAGGTAGCCGGTTCGAATCCGGCAGGTGGCTCCAGAAAAGTCAAAGGGTTACAGGTTTTCTCCTGTAACCCTTTCGCATTAGCGAAAACCGTCGAACACATTAAGCAAAGGGCCGGCACACGGCCGGCCCTTCCGGATCGACTCCCGCCGTGCCCGGCGGGAACGCTACTTCTTCTTCGGCAGATCGTGCGGATCCATATGACAGGTCAGACACGTCGGGAAGCGCTCGAGGAAGGCCGCAGGATGCGGCGCATCATGGCAGTCGGTACACTTGGGGATGGCCTTGTGCCGGTCCTGATGGCAGGTCGCGCAGGACACGGCAGCATGCTTGGCCGGCGACTTTTTCAGCTTCCCGGCGATCTGGACATGGCAGGCCGCGCAGGTTGCATTGGGGGTATCGCTGCCGTAGGTCACCTGCTTGGGCTTATGCACCTGGTGGCACTTGGTGCAGGTCTCGAAACCCTGCTCCGGGTAATGCGCTTGGTGGCACATGTTGCAACTCGGCTTGAGGCCATGAGAGGTGTGGCACTTGCTGCACGCCACCTGGGTATGCTTGCTCGGATTGTTCGCCAGCTCCGTCTTCGGACCGGCATGACATTCGCCGCAGGCATTGGCCAGCCGCGGGCTTATGGCCATCTTTTTGATCGCATGCGGATCGGTGTGGCAGCTGGCGCAATCCGTCACGGTCTTGCCATGCGGCAGGTCGTGGCAGTTGGCGCACTTGGGCATGAGCGCCTGGTAGGCCGTGACCCCCTTGGTCGGGTTGTAGGCATGAAACGTCTTGTGGCATTCCTGGCACGCGAAACGGTGCCTGCCGCCACTGGCCTTGAGATTGGCAAAGTGCGTGGCATGGCACTGGCCGCATTGAGCCACGGTCAACGGCTGGGGGTCGCTGGCATAGAGTTCCGCCTTGGGCGGAATCTTGACCGTGGCGATCTCCTTGGCCTCAACCGGCGAACCGGTCCACGTCGTCACCGCGAGAACCCACACGGCGAGGCTGAGCATATTCCTGATGGCAGTTTTCATTGGGCATCCCTTCGTTCAGGTCTTCATGCAGGCAGGGCTATCTTTTACCAAATCTCCCCGTCCATGGCAAAGGGGGATTGCAGAAGAGGATTCTCTTGCATTTTCACTTGACTTCCCTGGGCCAGGAGCGTATAAGCGTTATTCCCTAGTGCTCCGGAAGGAGTACAAACCGGGGTGCGAAGCGAGGTGAACGGGATGTACGCGGTCATCAAAACCGGAGGAAAGCAGTACAAAGTTTCCGCAGGCGACCTGCTCAAGGTCGAAAAACTGGAAGGCGCGGTGGGCGATACCATCGAGCTGTCCGAAGTCCTCATGGTTGGCGGAGCAGAGGTCAAAATCGGAACACCTCTCTTGCCGGGCGCGAAAGTGAAGGCGCGGATCGTCGAACAGGCCAAGGACAAGAAAATCCTGGTCTTCAAGTCGAAGCGTCGCAAATTTCAGCGCAAGCTCTACGGCCACCGTCAGCCCATTACCCGCCTGCAGATCACGGCGATCGAAGCATAAGGAGTTAAGTCATGGCTCACAAGAAAGGCGTCGGCAGCTCACGCAACGGTCGCGACAGCGCCGGCAAACGCCTCGGCGTCAAGCGCTACGATGGTCAACTGGTAACCGCCGGTTCGATTCTGGTCCGCCAGCGCGGCACCACCGTGCATGCCGGCAACAACGTCGGCTGCGGCAAGGACTACACGCTCTTCGCCCTGATCGAAGGTGTGGTCAAGTTTGAACGGCTCGGCAAAGACCGCAAGAAGGTCAGCGTCTACGCGGCTTGAGCTGGAAACATCCGGAGCAGTCTTTGCAGCCCGAGGCTCCCCGCGAGCTTCGGGCTTTTTTCTGTAGAAAGGCGAATTCAGAAGACAGAATTCAGGAGCCAGAAGCCTTCGGGGCTTACGGGTTTATTCTGACTTCTGAATTCTGTATTCAGGGTTTTTATGAAGTTCGTTGACGAAGTCAGAATCCAGGCCAAGGCCGGCGACGGTGGACGCGGCTGCCTCTCCTTCCGCCGGGAAAAGTTCATCCCCCTAGGCGGTCCGGACGGCGGCGACGGCGGTGACGGCGGCCATGTCTGCTTTATCGTCGACCCGGGCCTGGGAACGCTGCTCGACCTGCGCTACCGCTTCAACTACAGCGCCGGCAACGGCGAAGGGGGGAAGGGGCAGAACAAGCACGGCAAAAATGGCGAAACCCTGACCATCCGCGTCCCCCCCGGCACCTTGATCTACGACGACGAGACCGGCGAACTGCTGGCCGACTTGACGACGCCAGGGGCGCCGCTGGTACTGCTGCACGGCGGCAAGGGCGGCCGCGGCAACGCCCGCTTCATGACCTCGACCAACCGTGCTCCGCGCCATACCCAGCCCGGACTTCCCGGGGAGCAGCGCACGTTGCGCCTGCAGCTCAAACTGCTGGCCGATGTCGGCCTGGTCGGGTTGCCGAATGCCGGCAAGTCCACCCTGATCGCCAGCGTCTCGGCGGCACGCCCGAAGATCGCCGACTATCCCTTCACCACGCTGGTCCCCAACCTCGGCGTGGTCCGTCACGGCGACTTCCAGAGCTTCGTGATGGCCGACATCCCCGGACTGATCGAGGGGGCCAGCGAGGGGCACGGGCTGGGGATTCGCTTCCTGCGCCACATCGAGCGCACCGACCTGTTCCTGCACCTGGTCGACCTCTCCGGCATGCAGGAGGGTGAGCCGTTGGAGAACTTCCAGGCGATCAACCGTGAACTGGCCAACTTCAACCCGGAGTTGCTGGAGCGGCCGATGCTGGTCGTCTTCACCAAGCTCGACATCACCGAAGTGCGCGAGCAGGTGCCGGCCATGCGCGAGACCTTTGCGGCGCTCGGCTACACAACCTTCGCGATCTCGGCGGTCACCGGGGAGGGAACCCCCGAACTGGTCAACTTTGTCGGCCAGGAACTGGCCCGCCGCCGGGCGACGGCTGCTCCCGGCGAAAGGCTTGACAGCCCTATCCCCGACGCCTAAACTTTTTCAGAATTTTCAAAGAGTTCGCGACAAAGCCCGTGGTTGAGGACATATGCGCACCATTCTTCTGTCCCACGTCCGACGCGTGGTCATCAAAATCGGCAGCGGCGTCATCTCCGGTGACAGCGGCCTCGATCAGGCACAGATCGAGAGCATCTGCCGGGACATCGTCGACCTGCGCCGGCGCGGCCTCGAAATCGTCCTGGTCTCCTCCGGAGCCGTTGCCGCCGGCAAGGGCGATCTCGGCATCATCGGCCGCCCTCAGACCATCCCCCTGAAGCAGGCCGCCGCCGCCATCGGCCAGAGCCGCCTGATGCGCACCTACAAGGACGCCTTCCGCCCCTACGGAGTCACGGTTGCCCAGGTGCTGCTGACGCGCGACGATCTGGCCAACCGCCGCCGCTACCTGAACGCCCGCAACACCCTGATGACCCTGCTTGAGCACGACATCCTGCCGATCATCAACGAAAACGACACGGTGGTCGTCGACGAAATCCGCTTCGGCGACAACGACAACCTTTCGGCGATGGTCACCAACCTGGTCGAAGCACAGATGCTGACCATCCTTTCCGACGTTGACGGTCTGTACGACAGCGATCCGCGCCACGACCCGCAGGCCCGGCTGATCACCGAGGTGGAGCGGATCACGAACGAGATCGAGGCCATGGCCGGCGAGGAGGGGAGTGCCCTGGGGACCGGCGGGATGGCCACCAAGATCAAGGCGGCCAAACGCGCTACCCTGTTCGGCGCCGGCACAGCGATCATCAACGGCCGCATCCCCCACACGCTCTGCCAGCTGTTCGACGGCCACGAACTCGGCACCTATTTCCTCCCGGCCCGCGACCCGATCGCCGCGCGCAAACACTGGATCGCCTTCGCCAAGAAGCCGCGCGGCAAGCTGCTGCTCGACGACGGGGCACACACCGCCATCCTCTCCGGCGGCAAGAGCCTGCTCCCTTCGGGGATCCGCGCGATCGACGGTGATTTCGACCGCGGCGATGCCGTCCGTCTCTGTACCCTTGACGGTCGCGAGTTTGCCAAGGGCGTCACCAATTACTCGGCCCTCGAACTGCAGCGCATCATGGGGTGCAAGACCAGGGAGATCGAGACGATCCTCGGCTACAAGTACGGCGACGAGATCGTGCACCGGGACAACCTGGTCGTGGATACGGGGAACTGAAAATCCCCAAACGTGACGCAGGCTGTCGCGTCAAGCAATCAATCTGTTCAGGGAGCCGGCACATGACCATAGCGGCACAGATGGAGAAGGTGGCGAAGGATGCCAAGGCAGCGGCGCAGATAGTTGCCGGCCTGTCGACGGCAGTCAAGAACGAGCTGCTGCGGCGCATGGCCCAGGCGTCGATCGAGCAGAGCGAAGAAATCCTGGCCGCCAACGAGCGGGATCTGGCTTCAGCGCGCGAGTCCGGGCTGGCCGCCGCCATGATCGACCGGCTGACCCTTGACCCCAAGCGGATTCGCGCCATGGCCGACGGCCTGCGCGAGGTCGCCGACCTCCCCGACCCGGTCGGAGAGGTGACCGGCATGTGGCGCCGCCCCAACGGCCTGCAGGTCGGGAGGATGCGTATCCCCCTCGGGGTCATCGGCATCGTCTACGAAGCCCGCCCGAATGTCACCGCCGATGCCGCCGGCTTGTGCCTCAAAAGCGGCAACGCCGTGATCCTGCGCGGCGGCAAGGAGGCGGCCCACTCCAACCTGGCGATTGGCCGGGTCCTGGGCAACGAACTGGAGCGGCTCGGTCTGCCCCGGGCGGCCCTCCACGTCGTGGAGACCACTGACCGGACCGCCATCCTCGAGTTGCTCAAGCGGGAAGACGAGATCGACCTGATCATTCCCCGCGGCGGCGAAGGGCTGATCCGCTTCGTCGCCGAGCACTCGCGCATCCCGGTGATCAAGCATTACAAGGGGGTGTGCCACATCTTCGTCGACGCTACGGCCGACTTCGCCGAGGCCGAAAAAATCGCCCTCAACGCCAAGGTGCCGCGCCCGGGCGTATGCAACGCCATGGAGACCCTGCTGGTCCACAAGGACATCGCCGAAACCTTCATCCCGCGCATCGCCGCAGCGATGCGCGCCCAGGGGGTCGAACTGCGCGGCTGCCCGGCAACCTGCGCGTTTGCCCCGGGGATCCTGCCGGCCAGCGAGGACGACTGGCATGCCGAGTACCTGGACCTGATCCTTGCCGTGCGCGTGGTGGAGGACCTCACCGAAGCGATCGCTCACATCCGCACATACGGGTCGCTGCACACCGAGGCCATCGTTACCCGCGACTACGCCAGCGCCCAGCGCTTCCTGCGCGAAGTCAATTCGAGCACGGTGGTTGTTAACGCCTCGACCCGCTTTGCCGACGGCAACCAGCTGGGGCTCGGCGCCGAGATCGGCATTTCCACCACCAAGCTGCACTCCTTCGGGCCCATGGGGCTGGAGGACCTGACGACGCGCAAGTTCATCGTTTACGGGGAAGGGCAGGTCAGGAGTTAAGTGTTCAGAATTCAGGGGGCAGAATTCAGAATGAAAATCCATTCCTGTCGGCAGCAGACTTCTGAATTCTGGATTCTGGATTCTGGATTCTGGTTTTCTGCATGAAAACCGGCATTCTCGGCGGCACCTTCAACCCGATCCACCTCGCCCACCTGCGCATTGCCGAAGAGGTGCGCGAAGCCTGCGAACTGGACGAGGTGTTGTTCATCCCGGCGGCCATCCCGCCCCACAAGCCGGAGTTGGCCGCACCGTTTGCCGACCGCCTGGCCATGGTCGAGGCAGCGATTGCCGATCACCCCGGCTTCCTGGCCTCCGACCTCGAGGCTCGGCGCAGCGGCAAAAGTTTCTCCGTCGACACCCTGGAACTGTTACGTCAGGCCGACCCGGGCGGCGAGCGCTTCTTCATCATCGGTCTCGATTCGTTCCGCGACATCGCCACCTGGAAGGACTATGCGCGGCTCTTCACCCTCGCCCACCTGGTGGTCACAGCCCGCCCGGGGGTGGAGTTACCCGACCCGCTCAGTGCGCTGCCGGTTGCGGTGCGCGGCCAGTTCTGCTACGATGCCCAATTAAAAAAATTGCGGCACTGCTCCGGAAATGTCGTGATTTTTCTGGAAGAAACCCGGCTCGATATTTCATCCACACTGATTCGCGGCAAGGTGGCCACCGGGGCCTCGATCCGCTATCTGGTGCCACCGGCCGTCGCCGCCTACATTGCCGCCCACGACCTTTACCGGTGCGGCTAGCAAAGGAAACCGCAGTTGCAATCCATCGATCGGGCGCTGTTGTGCGCCACCCAGGTTCTCGAGAAAAAAGCTTTCAACGTGCGTATCCTCGATGTGCGCCGGCTCTCGTCGCTGACCGATTTTCTGGTGCTGGCCACCGGCGGCTCCGACCGCCAGGTGCAGGCCGCTGCCGAATCGGTCCATCTCGGCCTCAAGCATGATCATGCCACCCGCCCCTTGGGGATCGAGGGGATGAACGAGGGGCGCTGGGTGCTGATCGACTACGGCGATGTCATGGTCCACGTTTTCCAGGAACCGGTGCGCCAGTTTTACGATTTCGACGGGCTGTGGCGCGACGCTCCGGAAGTGCCGCTGCCCAGGGAGCTGGCCGTTATCAACCGGGCCGAACGGTGAAACTCCGCCTCCTTTGCGTGGGGCGGCTCAGCGAAGCGTACCTGCGCGAGGGTTGCACCCTCTTCATCGAGCGTCTGCAACACTACCTGCCGCTGACGATCGAAGAGTTGAAGGAGCAGAAAGCGGCGAGCCACGGCGAAGTCGCCCGGGCGGTCACGACTGAGGGGGAGCAGTTGCTGGGGCGGATCGCCGCCGGGGCGTTCGTCATCGTCCTCGACGAGCGCGGTCGCGGGTTGAGTTCCCCCCAGTTGGCCACGCTTTTGGAGCGCCACATGGTCGACGGCACCGCCGAACTGGTGCTGGTGATCGGCGGCGCCCACGGCTTGAGCGAGGCGGTGCGGCAGCGTGCCAACCTGGTGCTGTCGCTGTCGGCCATGACCCTTCCGCACCAGATGGTGCGCCTGCTCCTGCTCGAACAGCTGTATCGCGGCTGCACCATTATCCGCAACCAACCTTATCATCATCGTTAGAGGGGATCATCAGAGCCGATGCCGAAAGAATTCCAGAACGTCAAGGAAGAACTGCTGCGCCTGCGCGCCGAACTGCTGCGGGAAGTCAGCGACTCGTACGAAACCTGCCGCGAGCTGGGGCAGGACGGTGTGGCCGATATCGGCGACATGTCCGCCACCGCCTACAGCCGCGACATGCTCTTCAACCTGAGCGAAGCCCAGCGTCAGCGCATCCGTGATATCGAAGCCGCCCTGGAGCGCATCGATGCGGGGGAATACGGCATCTGCCTGCAGTGCGGTGAGGCGATTGCCCCGCGCCGGCTGGAAGTGCGCCCGTTCTCGCGTTATTGCATCGACTGCAAGACGGAAATCGAGAAGTTCGGCGAGCAAAAGGACTGACCCGCCATGACCACGCCGGTTGCCCTGATCATTCTCGACGGCTGGGGACTCAACCCCGATGCGGCGAACAACGCCGTGCGCCAGGCCCGCACCCCCAACCTCGACCGTCTCATGGCAACCTTCCCCACCACCCGCATCGATGGCTCGGGCTTAAGCGTCGGTCTCCCCGCCAGGCAGATGGGGAACTCCGAGGTCGGCCACCTCAACCTCGGTGCGGGGCGGATCATCTACCAGGAACTGACCCGCATCAGCAAGAGCATTGATGACGGCGACTTCTTCGCCAACCCGGTCCTCACCGCAGCCATCGGGGAGATTCGCCAGGCCGGCGGGCGCCTGCACCTGATGGGGCTGCTCTCCGACGGCGGCGTCCATTCGCACAACACCCATCTCTACGCCCTGGTCGAACTGGCCAGGCGACAGGGACTCGACGAGGTTTTCATCCACGCCTTCACCGACGGCCGCGACACCCCGCCGCAAAGCGCGGTCACTTACCTGGCCGAACTGGAAGGAAAGTTAAGCCAGATCGGCCTCGGCCAGGTGGCCACGGTGACCGGGCGCTACTATGCCATGGACCGCGACAACCGCTGGGAGCGGGTCGAACAGGCCTGGCGGGCGCTGGTGACCGGCGAGGGAGTTCCCGCCGCCGGCAGCGCCGCGGCCATCGCCTCGGCCTACACCGCCGGGGAGAATGACGAGTTCGTCAGGCCGCGGGTCATCTGCCGTGACACCGTTCCGGTCGGAACGGTGCGCGATGGCGACGGCCTGATCTTTTTCAACTTCCGCGCCGACCGGGCACGCGAGATCACCCGCAGCTTCACCCAGCCCGGCTTTACCGGCTTTCCCCGGCCGCAGGTGCCGAAGCTGAGCGCCTTCGTGTGCATGACCGAGTATGACGAGACCTTCGGCCTGCCGGTGGCGTTTGCCCCGGAGAGCCACCCCGACCTGCTCGGTTCCGTTGTGGCCAAAGCCGGTCTGAAGCAGCTGCGTATCGCCGAGACCGAGAAGTACGCGCATGTGACCTTCTTCTTCAACGGCGGCGAGGAGACACCCTTCCCCGGAGAGGAACGGGTACTGATCCCCTCTCCCAAGGATGTCGCCACTTACGACCTCAAGCCGCAGATGAGTGCGCCCGAGGTGACCGACGAGGCCGTCCGGCGCATCAGCAGCGGCGAGTATGCCCTGATCGTTCTCAACTACGCCAATCCCGACATGGTCGGGCACACCGGGGTCCTCTCCGCGGCGGTCAAGGCGATGGAGACGGTCGACACCTGCGTCGAGCGGGTGGTCGCAGCGGTGCTGGCCGCCGGTGGCGCCGCATTGATCACCGCCGATCACGGCAACTGCGAGCAGATGGATGACGGCAGCGGTACGCCGCACACCGCACATACCGCCAACCTGGTACCATTGATCCTGGTTGACTCCCGCCGTCGCGATGCGCAGCTGCGCGAGGGGATTCTCGCCGACATCGCTCCGACCATCCTGCACCTGCTGGGGCTCCCCCAGCCGGCAGCGATGACCGGGCGCAACCTGCTCGAAGGCTGACTCTTTTGCCGGATCAGCTGTGCTGCCGGCCATGCAATCACATTCCTAAAAGGGGGGGGGACCATGGAGTGGTGGCTGACACTGCGTGGCGAATTCCAGCATCTGCTGCAGCTCTTCCTGCCGGCAGTCTGCCTGTTCTGTCAGCAGCACCTGCCTGACGGCTATCCCGCCGACCGCTTCTGCCCGGCCTGCCTTGCCAGCCTGACGAGTCCGGCGCCGGCCCGCTGCGCCTGCTGTGCCGTGGCGTTTGCTTCCCCCCTGGCCGCGCCACATCATTGCGAAAGCTGCCTGCGCCAGCCGCCTCCCTTTAACCGCGTCCATACGCTTGGTTCTTACCAAGGGGTGCTGCGTGAGGCGGTGCAGCGCTTCAAGTACCGCGACGGCCTTCTGCTCGAACGTCCCCTGGGCCGGCTGCTGGCCGAGACCATGCGGAAGGGCTGCGACAGCCCTCCTGACCTGCTCCTGCCGGTGCCGCTGCACCCCTCCCGGCTGCGGCAGCGTGGCTACAATCAGGCCTTGCAACTGGCCCGCCAGGTCAGTCGGCACTCCGGTATAGCGCTGGCACCGGCAGCCCTGCGCCGGGTGCGCGAAACCACCGCGCAACAGGGGCTGGCGGCCCGTCAGCGCCACGGCAACCTGCGCAACGCCTTCATGGTGGCAGAGGCGGTCGCCGGACGACGCATCCTGCTGATCGACGATGTCATGACCACCGGGAGCACGGCGAGGGAATGCGCCGGGGTTCTGCGCCAGGCCGGGGCGGCTGCCGTGGACGTGGCGGTTTTGGGGAGAGCCTGACATGCCGCTGTTGCGCTACTACATGACCGGCCACGGCCTCGGTCACGCCAGCCGCTCCTGCCAGGTGCTGCAGGCCCTCTGCGCCCGTCACCCCAGGATTCGCCGCGAGGTCGTTACTGACACCCCGGTGTGGTTTTTGTCCGCCAACCTCCCCCCCAATACGCCGGTCCATCAGCGAGCCCTCGACATCGGCGTGTGCCAGGGCGACAGCCTGGAAATGAACCTTCCGGTCACCGTCGCCGCCTGGGAGCGCCTGCTCGCCGCCGCGCCGGATCTGCTTGCCGCAGAAACCGCCGATCTCTTGCGCTGCGGCGTCGACCTGGTGGTCACCGACGTCGCCGCACTCCCCTGTGCGGCGGCCGCCGCCGCGGGGATTCCGGCGGTAATCTTAAGCAACTTCACCTGGGACTGGATTTACGAGGGGTTCCTCGACGAAGAGCCGGGCTTCGCCGCCGCCATCGCCTGGCAGCGCGAGGCCTACCACCAGGCCCGCCTGGGGCTGCGCCTCCCCTTTCCCGGCCCGCTGCCGGTGGCCGAAATGATCGACCTGCCGCTGGTGGCCCGCCGCAGCCGGCGGCCAAAGGCCGAGGTGCGTCAGGCCATCGGTGTTGGCGCAGGGGAGCAACTGGCGCTCCTCTCCTTCGGCGGCTTCGGTCTGGAAGGCGCTTCCCTGGAGGGGCTCGGGGAGTTGACCGGCTGGGTGCTCCTTGCCGAGGACCCGCTGGTCGCCATCAACCGGCGACTGCGGCCGTTGCCGCCGGGGATCGCCTATGCCGATCTGGTCAATGCGGCCGATGTCGTGGTCACCAAGCCGGGGTACGGTATTGTCGCCGAGTGTCTGGCCCACCGGACGGCGGTCCTTTACACCCCACGCGGCAACTTCCGCGAGCAGCCGCTGCTGATCGCCGGCCTCAAGCGCTACGGCCGGGCCCTGGAAATCGACAACCCGAGCCTGCGCCGCGGCGACTTCCGGGAGAAGTTCGATCAGCTGCTGGCCCTGCCACAGCCCGCGGAAAACCTCACCACCGATGGTTCTGAGGTGGCGGCCGATCACCTGGCGCGACTGCTCTGCTGAGCGGGCTCTTCCACCGGCCACCTGGCAAGCTGCTCGCGACAAGAGCGTTGACTCTCCCGGTGTGAAGCGTTTCAATGCGGCAGGCGGGCGAAAGGAGGAAACCCTTGCAGCAACCTGGCTGGTTCGTACGCGGTGACATCGACGGTTTTTTCGGCCTGTTCGTCGACAACCTGCTCCAGTTGATGCTGATCGCCGTACTGTGCACCCAGGTGTGCGGCATGCCGGACGCACTGGTCTACGGGCGAATCATGCCCGGTGCGGCCCTGTCGATCCTGGTCGGCAATGCCTTCTACACCTGGCAGGCACGCCGCTTGGCCATGCGCAGCGGCCGGGACGATATCACCGCTCTCCCCTACGGGATCAACACCGTCAGCCTGATCGCCTACATTTTCCTGATCATCGCACCGATCTACCTGCAGACCCGGGACCCTCATCTCGCCTGGCAGGCCGGGCTGTTCGCCTGCCTGGCCAGCGCCGTGCTCGAATGCCTGGGGGCCTTTGTCGGCGACTGGCTGCGTCGCCACACACCGCGGGCCGCGCTCCTGGCGTGCCTTGCCGGGATCGCCATCACCTTCATCGCCATGGGCTTCGTCTTCCAGATTTTCGCCATGCCGGCCATCGCCCTGATACCGGCCCTGTTCGTGATCATGGTCTACGGCGGCCAGGTCAAGCTGCCGCTGGGAGTGCCGGGAGGCTGTGTCGCGGTAGTGCTGGGGATTCTGCTCGGCTGGGGGTTGCGGTTGGCCGGGCTCCCTTACTTCCAGCCCGTGGAGGCACCGTACCAGTTAGCCGTGTACCTGCCGCAACCGGCCGTGTCCGACATGCTGGCCTTCCTGTTGAACGGCGAGGGGTGGAGGTATTTCTCCGTCATCGTGCCGATGGCTCTGTTTAACGTGATCGGTTCCCTGCAAAACCTCGAGAGTGCCGAGGCCGCCGGCGACCGCTTCGAAACACGTTCGTCCCTGTTGGCCAACGGCACCGGCTCGCTGGTGGCGGCGGCGCTGGGAAACCCGTTCCCGACCACCATCTACATCGGCCATCCGGGATGGAAGGCGATGGGCGCGCGCTGGGGCTACTCGCTGCTCAACGGCGTGGTGATTACGCTCCTGTGCCTGATCGGCGGGGTGACGCTGGTGCTCAAGGTGGTCCCCCTCGAGGCGATGCTCGGTATCCTGCTGTGGATCGGCTTGATCATCACCGCCCAGGCGTTCCAGGCCGTGCCGCGCAAACACAGCGCCGCAGTGGCCCTCGGCCTGATCCCGCCTCTCGCCGCCTGGGCCCTGCTGCTCATCGAGACCGCCCTGCGCAAGGCAGGCTCCAGCCTGTACGCCGCCGCACCGCAATTCGGCAGCGACCTGTACATTTACGGCGTCATCGCCCTGAGCCAGGGGTTCATGCTCTCCTGCATGGTTCTGGCCGCGCTGATGGTCTTCGTGATCGAACGCCGGTTCCTCACCGCGGCCATCTGGTCGGCCGTGGCCGCGGCCCTTGCCTACTTCGGCCTGATCCATGCCTACGACCTGACCCCTGCCGGCGTGCAGAACCGCTTCGGCCCCGGGGGAGCCGTCGATTTCGCCCTGGCCTATCTGGGCGCCGCCCTGCTGCTGGCCGCCCTGCACCGCTACCACCTGCGGCATGCCGGAGAGAAGACCGGGATCGTCGCCTGAACCGCCGGGCAGCCGTCGCCGGCCCTTGCCGCCGAAGCGACTTTGGTGAATACTGCGGACATGGCCCCGCATACCGAATACATCCGCGATTTGCGCCAGCAGCTGACCGAGGTCAGGCAACTGCTGCAGCGCCGCGAAAAGGAGCTCAGCGACGCCCTGGACTCGGCGGCGCACATCCAGCGCAGCCTGATCCCCAAGCAGCCGCCGAATTTTCACAATCTGCACTATGCCTGGTGCTTCGCCCCTTCCAAGAAGGTCGGCGGCGACCTGTTCAACGTCGCCGCCCTCGACGAAGGGACGATCATGACCTACCTGATCGATGTCAGCGGCCACGGCCTGGCCTCGGCCATGGTCAGCGTCGCCGTTCAGCAAAGCCTGTCGCCGACCACCGGCCGGCTGCTGAAAAGGCCCCTCGGCCACCGGCCCTTCTACCGTATCAGCTCCCCCCGCGAGGTGCTTTCCGCACTCGATGCCGAATATCCGTTTGAGCGTTTCGACGAATTTTTCACCATCTCCTACCTGCTGCTCAACCCCCACACCGGAAAGGTGCGCTACGGCAATGCCGGACACCCGCCACCGCTGCTGCTGCGCGGTGACGGTACGCTCGAACGCCTCGACCGGGGGGGACCGCTGATCGGGCTGAATCATCGCAACGAAGACGATGAGGGGGAGGTGCAGCTCAAGGAAGGCGATCGGCTGTTCCTGTATACGGACGGCCTGCCCGAACAGGTCGATCCGCAAGGGCAGCACTATGGCGAGACCCGGCTGACGGCCGCCCTGTATGACCGCAGTCTGGTCAGCCTGGAGCAGACCTGCCGCGAAGTGGTTGCCGAGGTGCGCAGGTTTGCCGGCAAGGCGGGCTGCCAGGATGACATGACCCTGCTCGGCATTGAGTTCAGCAGCCGGGAGCCGGCCGGCCTGGCGACGTGAAGACCGGCCGCCACGGCCGGCCTCCCCTCCGACAGGGCGCCGGAGACTACCCCACCCCGAACCGCGCCAGCAAAGGTGCGGGCGCCTGGTCGTAGTGACTGAAGGCCATGGTGAAGCTGCCGCGTCCCTGCGTGGCACTGCGTAGTTCGGTCATATAACCGAACATCGTGGAGAGCGGCACGCTGGCCCGCACCGTATCGATGCCGTCACGCCCCTCCACCCCTTCGATGCGCCCGCGTTTTTGCTGCAACGCCCCGAGCACCTTGCCGGAGCTTTCCGCCGGGACGGTGATCTCCACCGCCATCACCGGCTCAAGCAGGGTCGGCGCGCTGTTGCGGATCGCCACGGCCAGCCCGCGCTGGGCAGCCGCCCGCATCCCCAGCAGGGTAGTGGCCGCGGCAACGACCGGAACCTCCATGACCGCAACTTCCAGATCGACCAGTGGATAACCGGCCAAGGGTCCGGTATTGACCCCCTGCCGCAGCGTCTCCTCGAGGATCGCCGCCCACTCCGCAGCCAGGTTTATGTCCGGAGGGAACGGGGCCAGGCACAGCCCGGCGCCACGGGGCAGGGGCGTCAGGCGCAGGGAGACTTCGCCACGCTGGACGCGGCCATCCAACTCGCGTTCGAAGCTTTCGGTGTGACAGACCGCCTTGGTAATCGTCTCGCGCAGGACCACTTGCGGCGCCCCGGCATTCACCTGCACCCCGAACTCCCTCTCCAGGCGCGTGAGCAGCACATCCAGGTGCAACTCCCCCATTCCGCTCAGGACAGTCTGCCCGGTCTCGGCATCTTCACGTAGATGCATGGTCGGGTCTTCCCAGAGCAGCTTTTCCAGCGCCGGCAGCAGGCGCTCCCGATCCTGCACCCGTTTCGGTTCGATGGCCAGCGAGACCACCGGTTCCGGGATGTTCAACCCCGACAGGAGCAGGGGCCGGTCAGGGGCGCACAGGGTGTCGCCGGTCAGGACGTCCTTGAGGCCGCCGACCGCCACGATGTCGCCGGCCCTGGCCAGTTCGATGCTTTCCCGCTTGTGCGCATGCATGCGGAACAGGCGCGCGACCCGCTCACTGCCGCCGCGGGTGCCGTTGGCAACCAGAGCCCCGGCGACGAGCGTTCCGGAATACAGGCGCAGGTAGGTAAGCTTGCGGCCCTCGTCGGCCTGCACCTTGAACGCCAGAGCACACAACGGCCCGGATGGATCGCAGGGGAGGTCCAGCGCCTCACCGTCGGGGGGCGTCCGGGCGGGCACCGGCGGCAGGTCGAGAGGCGACGGCAGCAGGTCGGCAACGGCGTCGAGCAGCGGTTGAATCCCTTTGTTGCGCAGGGCCGCGCCGAGAAACACCGGGAACAGACGGCCGGCCAGGACCCCACGGCGCAGGGCCGCCACGATCCGCTCCGCCGGCAGAGATTCCCCTTCCAGCAGTGCCGCCAAAAGCTCATCGTCCCAGTCGGCGGCCGCCTCGCACAGTTGCTCCCGGGCGACCGCAGCCAGGGT